>Ga0209281_1000295_pt1 | contig 90994 bp, 80 predicted proteins | sample MedtruBG_FD_187514 | JGI IMG/M metagenome (GOLD analysis project Ga0209281, IMG submission 187514) | Root nodule microbial communities of legume samples collected from California, USA - Medicago truncatula BG (SPAdes) (version 2) | ecosystem: Host-associated > Plants > Roots > Nodule | place...
CCGCCGCCGCCGTGGAAGAGGTCGGTGCCAAAGTCCATCTCTCTTGTTTCGACCTGTCCGCTCGCGTGATCGATTTGGTCAAGGCCGGGAACGTAAAATACACGATTGACCAGCAGCCCTATCTCCAGGGCTACATGCCTGTCGTTCTCCTGCATCTGTACCGGTCTTATGCGGGCCTGCTTCCAGGCGCTGACCTGCCATCAGGACCCGGTTTCGTCGATGCGACCAATGTAGACGCGGTCGCTGCCCAAGCCGGCACGAACCGCTGACATTCACGCAAATGCAACGGGAGAAGGGTAGTCGCGCCCTTTTCCCTAAGTGGAGGAGAGTTTATGGCGCCGATTGGCAGCACCATTTCAACCCCGAGAGTCGAAGCAGACCGCCTGGCAAGGACCGGCGGCTTGGCCAATTTGAAGCGGCGGCCGGAAATCGGTACGTTCCTGGTGATGATCGCCGTCGTGCTCGCGATCGCATTTGCAAGCCATGGCACCGCATTCAACGCTCTCGGAGTAAAGAACAACCTGTCCATTATCGCCCAGTTCGGCATCATCGCCACAGGTGCAAGCCTACTGATGGTTGCCGGCGAGTTCGATTTGTCGATCGGATCAATGATCGGCTTCGCAGGCATGTCCATGGCGATGATGCTGAAATGGGGCCTGCCGTTCGGACTGGGGCCGGCGGGACCCGCAAGCGCATTCTTGATCACGTTGATCATGACTCTAGCCCTAGGGTGGCTTATTGGGACGATCGTCGTGCATTCGAGGCTCTCCAGCTTCATCGTCACACTCGCATTCCTGTTCTTTCTTCGCGGGATCACGGAGGTCTGTTTTCGGGGAATCAACCAGTCGACGCAGATATCCGGCCTCCCGGATTTCAAACAGGAAAGCTGGTTCGCCGCGGTTTTCGGCGGAGAAAGCTTCCAATGGCTCTACAGCCTCTGGTTCAGATTGGGAGGGAATGTCAATCGTTCCGGATTGCAATGGGTCACAGGCTTGGATGCACGCGTGGTCTGGTGGATCGCCATTGCCGCAGTAGCCTACCTCGTTCTCTCTCGAACTCAGGCTGGCAACTGGATTTATGCAACGGGGGACAATCGCGAAAGCGCGCGAGCAAATGGCGTGCCCGTGAACAAGGTACGTATCGGACTTTTCATGTTCACGGCCTTCTGCGCGACTATCTTCGCGGCGTGTCAGGTCTTCGACACGAATACGGCCGATGCTGGCAAAGGGAATCTCAAGGAACTCGAGGCGATCGCGATCGCCGTCGTTGGCGGAACGTTGATGACGGGTGGTTTCGGTTCGGTCGTCGGCGTTGCCTTTGGTGCCATCACATTCGGATTGGTAGCAAACGCCGTCTTCTTCATCCCGGCGATTGACGGAAGCTACTACCGCGTCTTTGTCGGCATCATGCTTTTGATCGCGGTGTTCCTGAATGAAAGTGTTCGCAAGCGGATTACGGGAGGAATCTGAGATGGTCGAACCCCTAATCCGTGTGCGCAGCCTGGTGAAACAATTCGGGCCATTCACGGCGCTCAACGGCATAGATCTAGACATCTACCGCGGCGAAGTTCACGCGCTGCTTGGCGATAACGGAGCGGGCAAGTCGACGCTTATCCGCCTCCTCAGCGGTCTTTACCGCCCCGATGGCGGGCAGATATTCGTCGAAGGCAAGCCGATGCGATTTCGTAGCCCGCGAGATGCGAGCAAGGCTGGCATCGGGACGGTCTATCAGGAGCTCGCCTTGAACCCGCTGATGAGCGTCACGCGAAACTTCTTCATGGGGCGGGAGCTTTTCTGGGGCACCAAACCATTCGGCCTGCTGAGGATGCAGGAAATGGATCAGATCACGCACGAGGAAATGATCAAGATCGGCATCGACATTTCCGATCCACGCCAAGCCGTGGGGACGATGTCAGGGGGGCAGAGACAGACCCTGGCGATCGCGCGCGCAATTTATTTCGGGGCTAAGGTCCTGATCTTGGACGAGCCCACATCGGCTCTCGGTCTCAAGCAGCAGATGGAAGTACTCAAGACCATCGTGCGGGTTCGGGGCCGAGGAGATATCGCGATCATTTTCATCACGCATAACGAGTTGCATTCGAAGCTGGTTGCCGACCGCTATACGTTCCTCGCGCTCGGCGAGGTAATCGGCGGTGGCTTGAGCGAAGAACTTGCCGGAGAACAGGTGCGTCACCTGATGGCGGGTGGCGTGGAAATGAAAGATCTCGTCAAGGAACTGGCGGCCGCTCGAAACGAAACATTTCGCCACGCGTCCTGATCGTAACCGAACCCGGAATACGCGGTCACGGCCCGCAGCCTACCGCTGTCGAAACGCAGGAAGAAGGGCATGGAAGCGTGCGGGAAGATTCAGACGAAAATGTCAGGCAACATGCGTAGCTTTGAGCGAAACTCAACAATCCTGTCAATTTTGGAGGCGCAAGAACACGCGACGATTGAAACGATGGCGTCTGCTTGCGGAACATCGGTACAGACGATCAGGCGGGACTTGAGGGATTTGGAGAAGGCTGGACGCGTCGTTAGATTCCACGGGGGAGCGACGTTACCAGGAGGCCCGAAGCTCCTGAACTACGACGCCGGAAGGCATTTGGATGAAAAGCAGACAGCCGCCGAGCTTGCGGCGGATCTGGTCCCTGATGACGCGTCGGTTTTTATAGCCGGCGGCTCCACCCTCGCGCTGGTTGCGCGGCATCTGAGAAGGCGGGAGGGGCTCACTATTATTACCAACAACATCCCGGCGGCGGCTGCGCTTTTCGACAGAGACGGGATGGAGCTGCATCTTGTCGGAGGCTTGGCGCGGACGACGAGCGGTTCGATTACGGGCGAACGCGCAGTCGAATTCATCGAGAGGTTCAAAGTTGACATTGCTTTGATCGGCACCAGCGGAATTGATGCCGACGGAACTCTGCTCGAGTATGATCAAAGCATTGTTTCCACGACCGCTGCAATGATCGCGAGATGTCGCCGTCGGGTACTCGTTGCAGACTCCTCAAAGTTCGACGGCGGTGGAATTGCGCGCGGCATTCACATCCGAGAATTCAACGATTTCGTCACAAACCGTGCTCCGCCCTCTGCCGCTGCGCGTATCCTTGCAGAGAGCGACGTCCGAATTCACTTTCCCGGCGACATCAAGGGCCAAGCGCGCTAAGCCTCGTGATCTGGGCCATGCGTAAATGCCTAATACGAGCTTTGATCCGCATATAGCTGTGACTATGTCACAGCCAAGCGGTGCTCAGCTATTGCAAAAAAGGACAGTAACGATCAAAAGAGTTGGGAAGAATTACACGATACGAGCAAATCCTAAAAAAGATGCGCAGCTTCGAACGTAACGCGGCAATCCTCTCGATTCTCCAAAGCCAAGAACATGCCACCAACGAGACCTTGGCGGCAGCCTGCGGAACGTCCGTTCAGACCATACGGCGCGATCTAAAGGAGCTTGAAAAGCTCGGACGGGTTATACGGTTTCACGGTGGAGCGACGCTGGCGGGCGGGCCCGCGATCCTGAATTACGATGCAAGAAGCCACCTTCAGGAAAAGGAAACAGCCGCGAAACTCGCTGCGACGCTCGTCCCGAACGATGCGTCGATATTTCTCGCAGGGGGTTCGACACTGGCGCTGACGGCACAACATCTCCGCAGCCGAAGTGGACTCACGATCGTGACCAACAATATTCCCGCGGCGGCGGCGTTATTCGACAAGGAAGGAATTCAGCTTCATCTTGTCGGTGGTCTGGCAAGGCCAACAAGCGGATCCATAACGGGAGATCGAGCGGTTGAATTCATCGGGCGCTTCAAAGTTGATATTGCACTCGTTAGTACCAGCGGCATCGATCTCGACGGCACCTTGCTCGAATATGATCAAAGTCTTGTTTCGGTTACAACGGCGATGATCGCAAACTCCCGACGAAAAATACTTGTCGCCGATGCGTCAAAGTTCGATGGCGGTGGCATTGCAAGAGGCGTTCATCTTCGCGAATTCGACGATTACGTAACCGATCGCGCCCTGCCGGCTGCCGCAGAGCGAATGATTAGAGAAAGCGGGGTCAAGATACATTTTCCCAGCAGCGAGTAAGTGTCGGCGGGGATTATCTTGGGCGTCGCCACGTCGTGACAATGATACTGCTCACACTCAAACGCGCCAAATTAGATCAAAAAAGAAAAAATATTGACAAAAACGGTCTGATTGCAGACATTGTGATTCCCGCGCTCTCGAATTGGCTCTGCACAATCTCTGCTCGCCAGCGTTTGGCATCGCGGGTCGCTGTAAGGAGCTACAAGCATGTCCCTCATTGGAAATAGTCAGCCATTGGCTTACTTTAGACGCCCGTCCGGTGGGTTGGCGATGCTGGCGATCGATCAAAGAGAGACTATGCGGGCCATGTTCGCCGACGCTGGAAAAGGCGTCGTGACGGATAACGACATCATCGAGTTCAAGCTCGCAGCCTTACGGGCGCTTACTCCCATTGCGTCAGCTGTCTTGATCGACCAGGACTTCGCATGGGGTCAGGCGATTGACGAGCGCGCGGTGGCGCCAGGTTGCGGCCTGATTGCTGCCGTGGACCGCTTCTACCCACGCGGGGACGAAATCGTCGGCGATTCCGAGATCGACGAGCGCATAGACTTCAGAGAGTTGGCAGCCGACGGCGCTAAAGCGCTCAAGCTTCTTGTGATCTGGCGACCTGACGAGCCGTCGGAGAAACGTGTCTCAATGGTAGACGACTTCATAAGCCGCTGCCGGGCGCACGGTCTCGCCAGCATTATCGAGCCGGTCTCGCGTAAGCCGCGCAGCGGAGAAGGCGATCTGGATGCAGGCATTATCGACGCCGCTAGGGAACTCGGTAATCGAGGGCAGGATCTCTATAAAGCCGAAGTGCCTTTCAGGCGCGACCTCAACGAAAGCGAGGTCCGCCGGAGATATGCTCAACTGCATCGTCATATCGCGTCTCCCTGGGTCATCCTATCATCTGGAGTCTCGTCGGACGACTTCGCTAAATCACTGGACTGGGCGTGCAGGGAAGGGGCACAGGGCTTTCTGGCCGGCCGCGCCGTTTGGAAGGATTGCATCCATTCCTCTGACGTCGCATTAGCTCTGCGGACCGATGCTGTCGATCGGCTTCGTCGCCTCTGCGAGGTGGTGGATGCTGCGGTCTGACGCAGTGTGAAACAGAGATTTGGAAATGACTGCCTCGTGAACCTTAGTGAATATCGGCTTTGTTTATCGCTTTTTTTCCTTTCCGCCGGAACCGGCATCGGAGCCTGGGCATCCAGTCTTCCGCTGCTCGCGGCCGAGGCCGAACTCAACAAAGGCGAGCTCGGCGCATTGCTTTTGCGCTTCGCCCCCGGTGCGATACTCCTCATGACGGTCGCGGGGAGGTTCGTCGATAAATTGGCAACAATTGTCCACTCTGGCTCGTGGGAACACGGTTTTCGGTGGTGCGTTCGCGGTAATTCCCTTCGTCGACAGCTGGCCAATACTGGGGTGTCTCATATTCGTGGTCGGGTGCGGCTTCGGCCATGGACCTGGTCGCTGGCGTCGGGCGTGTCGTCGTTCTTATAAATCACACAAATAAGGCAGGAGAATCGAAGGTCCTGACGGAATGTACGCTGCCGCTAACCGGAAAAGGCGTCGTCAACCGCATCATAACTGACCTTGGTGTGCTCGACGTAACACCGAGCGGGTTGAAGATCGATGAATTGGCGCCAGGAACCACCAAACATGATCTCCGCGGAGCAACGGAGGCGCGGATAATCATCCGAGACGGCGAACTGGCGTGAAGAAGACAAGAGGGGACATTTCTCCACGTCTGACCCAGCACCGCTCGTTAAGGAGCCAAACGTGCCAGAGGGGGCGTCGCGGTCTCAATCTCTGTCAACTCACGTGCTTGATCCCCCGGTGGGGAGGCCGGGGAGACCATGTTGGTTCGTGCTACGTCAGCGTCCGTTGGTGTAAGCGAGGGAGGCAGAATTGCCTACGGTGGTGGGACATCGACGCAAACACCCCAATTCACGTTGAACGCAGGAACCCCAAGCGGCAGCAGAATGCAGCTATAATAGACCTGATACATCTTTACGTCGCCTGCCGGTTACTGGTGGCGACAACGAGCCATTCGACGGCAGCAAGACCAAGGCGGGTGCCAAAGATGACCGCGAAAGGAATTCTTTCGCAGCCACCTATGTTTCTCTGGAGGCTTGTATCGAACCGCGAGCGGGCTAATCTTCGAACTTGACGTCTCGTGTCAGCTTGGCGATTTCAGCGAGAGTTTCTTCACCCGTCTTACGGTCACGCTGCCAAATGTTGCGGCCGACGATAACACCGCGCGCGCCCCCGCGGAGGGTTTGAGCAACGGCTTCGATTGTCTCCGACGGAGGGCCCGAAAGCGGGCCACCGGCGATAACCAGCGGGACCTTCAGTTCTTCGGACAGGCGCTTGGTACGTTCCTCGCCGGGGAAGGCGATTTTGATGATGTGCGCGCCGAGATCATAAGCAATGCGGGCGACCTTTTCCTCCTGGACAATCACTTCCTGCGTGCGCGGCGCGCCCATGATCACGGGCTCGAGAACCAGAGGAATATCCCAGTGATCGCATGAGGCGACGACTTTTCCGACGCGCGCGCACATCTGCACACGCTCGTGCCTGGAGATATTCCACGGGAAGAGCATCTTGACGGCATCGACGCCCATGCGAACGGCTTCCTCAACCGTCGTAATCAGATCATGTGATCCGCCGCCGTCTAACTCACGGTACTCATTGTAAGTGTCGATTGTCAGAACGCGCGTGAGATGTGGGCGAGCGGCGAAGAATTTCTCAGTCTGCTTGACCTGTCCAGGGGTCATCATAAAGCCGGTCACATCGTGGTCTGCCCATGCCGCAAACGGTGCGGACGGCGTTTCAAGCCCTTCGATGCGATCAAAAATGAGGCCGTGGTCAACGGGCATGATGATCGCCGCGCGATCGCTGGGCAAGGTACGACGAAGACGATATTCCATCGACATAGCATTCTTCCTATCTTCTCGACGGCCCCGGCCGTCCCAATTGGCGCTGAACCCGATCTTGATCCTATTGTACGGACAAGACGGACGTTACGTATCTACGCTCCGCTATTCTGAGGTGTCAAGGACAAACAGAAAAGCGTGGGCAAGAGCAAAGGCGCGAACACGAGTTCAGATGACGCGACCTGCAACATAGCCTGAAGATTTCGAATGCCAATCGCGGCCCCAAGCGGCGCGGTCTTCTGCTCAGATACGATGGCCGCCACAACTCTCAAGCCGCGGCAGTCACATCGTATATTTAGATATTCAGAGGTAGATCCAATGGCTGTATTGCCGGGTTTGCGCCGGCAGCTTACGCACTCGCGCTTACTCGGCCTCGCTCGCGCCATGTGTGATTTCTGCTGGAGCCTCTGCATCCACGGAAATCGTCACCACGTCGCTGCGTACGAACGACCGATAAAAATCAAAAACTCTCCCCACGTCAGAGCGAGAAGTTGATTGCACAAACAAAACTGGTGCACCTCTAGCTAATCCTAAGTGCTTCGCAGTATCGGGTGGCGCGCCAATCGCCGCGACTTCCCGTCTCGCGGCGTAGATCGAGAAACCAGCTTCGGCTAACGTGTGGTTCAATGACGCATTACCCTGCAGCACCGGCTTTCCAATTAGAATTGCGCCAACATCTGCAGGCAGGTAATTTGTGGAATGCATAGCTGCTTTGCCATCAATATGGCGTACGCGCTCTATTGCAAATCCATTTTCGCCCTTGGGTAGGCCCAATGCATCAGCAGCGAAATCAGGCAAAACCTCGAATTCGGCGCGCAGCACCGAAGTCTCGATGGACCGGTCGGGAGAGTGTGCGCCAGTTTCGAGGAAGCCCTGAGTAACCTGTAACTTCCATCGGTTTTCCGCCGGATCAGCAACAAATGCGCCCCGTCTTGGGACTATCCGGATCAAGCGCTGCTGTTCGAGGGCGCGGAGTGTTTCACGGACCGTCGACCGGGCAAGATCAAAGGATCGACAAAGTTCTGTCTCGCCTGGCACGCGGTCGCCGACCCTGTACTTTCCAGTCTTGATTTGCCCTTCTATTATCCGAGCAAGCTGAAGGTAGTACGGTTCCGCAGATGTGCGATCGATGTTTTGCATGACACTCTCTGTTTTTGTCCGAACGAAACGTACACTGAACCGGCGCCGCCGTCTATCTGCCGATGTCGCCTCAAATAAAATCCACCATCGCCTGCTCAAAAATTGACGCGGGCCATTGATAAATCGTAAGCTCACGATCGCCCTCCGCGTGATGACAGTTGCGAGGGAGGTCCGCCGCTACATATGCCCGGAGCGAATCGATCTCCACACCCGACCGCCCTCCTATGTTCCAGTTATATTTAACTTTCCGCGGTAACGCCGATACGGCAGCCTACGGCTGAGCGGATCCAAGAAGCGTGCATGGTGAGTCCAGGCGCGTACATAGCGCACCTCACACCTGGGCGGCTGGTCTGTCCATGGGTTCTCTTGCCCTTGGAAATAATTGCATTGACTAGGCCAAATTATTTTTGTACGTACAAGACATACAGAAAGGACACTCTGGTGGAGTGGGTTGTTCTGCTGTTAGGGCGCGGTGTCGCCGCCATTGGAACTTCCGACAATAGTGTCGGATTTTTGGGAGAGGTAATCTACATGCCTACGACTTTATCGCGGCTGGCTCGCGCCGGCGCGCATGTGAGCACGCTTGCGCTTTCGATCGCTTTTGGACTGTTCGCAGCCCAGCCCGGACACGCCGAGGAGGTGACCCTCACTGTCGCGCTCGCGGCAAATCCGCAGATGCAGACCGCTGCCAAGCTGATCGACAACTTCTATACCAAGCATCCGGACATCAAGGTCAAGTTCCAAACCCTGCCGGAAAACCAGCTTCGGCCAACTGTGCTCAAGGACGTGGCGACGAACTCCGGTCAGTTCGACATCGTTATGATCGGCGCGTATGAAGTACCGCTCTGGGCAGAAAAGGGCTGGATCACCAATCTCAGCCAGGAATACGTCGTCAACGACAAGGAATGGAATGCCGACGACCTGATCAAGCCGATCCGGGATCTCGTCTCCTTCAATGGCGACATGTATGCGACGCCCTTCTACGGCTCGTCATCCTTCATCTTCTATCGCAAGGATCTCTTCGAAAAGGCCGGCTTGACAATGCCGGAGCAGCCGACCTGGGATCAGATCGCGGAGTTTGCCGCGAAACTCGATGATGACTCGACGAACACCGCGGGCATCTGCCTGCGCGGCATTCCGGGCTGGGGCCAAAGCCTTGCGCCGCTCACCACGGTGATCAACACCTTCGGCGGACGCTGGTTCGACGAAAACTGGGAACCCCAGCTCAGCGCTCCGAAGACCAAGGAAGCGATCAACTTCTACGTCAATCTGCTCAAGGAGCACGGCCAGCCCGATGCGGCGAAGGATGGTTGGCAGGAATGCCTGCAGCTCTTCACACAGGGCAAGGCGGCGATGTGGTACGACGACACGGTTTTCGCAGGCCCGGTGCTCGATCAGGCGTCGCCCGAGGTGAAGGACAATGTCGGTTTCGCCCTCGCACCGATCAAGGAAAAGCCTGGTTCTGGCTGGCTTTGGGCCTGGGGTCTCGCCATTCCGAAAACCAGCAAGCATCAAGACGCCGCCTGGGAGCTGATCTCCTGGCTCACCAGCGAGGAATATATCAAGCTCGCGGGTGAGAAAGCCGGCTGGGGCACCGTGCCTCCGGGATCGCGCAAGTCCACCTACATGCTTCCGGAATACCAGAAGGCGACCAGCACCTACGCCGAACTGACGTTGAAGGCGATCAGTGATGCAGACCCGCTGAAGCCGACGGTCGACCCGGTGCCCTATACCGGCGTCCAGTACGTCACGATCCCCGAATTCGAACAGATCGGCGATTTCACCTCCCAGCAGCTTGCTGGCGCAATCAGCGGTCAGATGAGCGCCGACGAGGCGATCGCCGCGAGCGAGGAGAAGATCCGGGAGATCATGACCGACGCGGGCTACATAAAGTAATGCAGCCCTGGCGGGTCGCAGTCCTCCCTGCGGCTCGCCGAACATCCCTGCTCGATCAAACATGCGGAATCTTCCAATGGCCTTGTCGTTGTCACTGCAGAGCGGAAAGCGCGCGTCACCCGTGCGCAACGCCCTCGTAAAGGGCTGGTGGGATCGCCTGCCGTTGCTTCCTGCGCTTGTTGTGGTGCTCTGCGTCACTCAGTTGCCGTTCATCATCACGCTTTACTACAGCTTGCAGCGCTGGAACCTAGTGTCGACAAGCGCCCCGCGATTCGTCTGGTTCCGCAACTTCCTGAATGCTTTCAACGATGCCGTCTTTCTGAAGGCCGTGTTCAACACCGCCGTCATGACCGGGTCGATCGTAATTGCATCCGTGTTCTTCGGCGGTCTGCTTGCCGCCGGCCTGAATCGGGAGTTCCGCGGGCGCACGCTCGCGCGCACGCTCGCCATCACTCCCTTTTTCATCATGCCAGTGGCTGCTGCGCTGTTCTGGAAGACCGGTATCTTTGATCCGACGTTCGGTATCCTCGGGTGGATCACGGATGCGGTCGGCATCGGCCGGTTCAACTGGATCAGCCAATATCCGCGGCTGACGATCATCCTGCTGACAACGTGGCAGTGGTCCGCCTTCGCATTGCTGATCCTGCTTGCCGGAATGCAGTCGTTTCCGACCGAGGTCGCGGAAGCCGCCGCGGTCGATGGCGCGAGCCGCTTCTACACCTTCCGCCGCCTGATGCTGCCGCATTTGCGTCCGTTTATCGAACTCACGGCCTTGCTGACCGCGATGTATGTGCTCGAAAACTTTGCCGCGATCGCGATCCTCACCAACGGCGGTCCGGCCTATGCGACCACGAACCTGTCCTACTACGTCTACCTGGAGGCCTTCAGCGCCTTCGATCTCGGCCGCGCTTCGGCCTTCGGCATGATCGCCCTGGCATTTGCGATCGCCCTGACGGTGCCAATGCTGCGCGTCGTCTCCGGAATCTTCAAGGAAGGAGGTCGGGCATGAGTCTTCGTCGAACCAGCCACCTCGATACGCTGCTGACCGCTCTCACATGGATTGGAACCTTCGTGATGTTCGCCCCGATCGGCTGGATGATCCTCACGAGCTTCAAGACTGAGCAGGATGCCGTCAGCTATCCGCCGAAGCTGTTCTTCACGCCGACGCTCGAGCACTACCAACGCATCTTCGAGAACGACTTCGCTGCCTTCCTGACCGTCTCCGTGCTGGTCACCCTGACCTCGACGGCGATCGTAATCGTCCTCGCCGTCCCGGCAGCATTTGCCCTCACGGTGCGGCCGATCCCCAAATGGCGTGACGTCCTCTTCTTCTTCATCTCGACGAAGATGATGCCGATCGCCGCGGGTATCGTGCCGATCTACCTTGTCGCCCGAGCTTTCGACCTCCTGAACACGTCGACCGTGCTGATCATCGTCTACGTCTCGATGAACCTGCCGCTGGCGATTTGGATGATCCGCTCATTCATGGTGGAGATCCCGCGCGACGTCTTCGACGCCGTCGAGGTCGACGGAGCCGGCCGCTTTCGGGAGATGACGCAGATCATCGTTCCCTTGATCAAGCCTGGCCTCGCTTCCACGGCGCTGCTGTGCGGCATCTTTGCCTGGAACGAGTTCTTCCTCGCCGTCAACCTGACGACGACGGTTAGCACACTGCCGGTCTTTCTTCAGAAGTTCCTCAGCTTCGGTCAGCTCTACACGGCGCAGGTCGCAGCCGTCGCAACCCTGATCAACGTCCCCGTCGTCGCGGCCGGATGGCTGGCACAGAAGAGCCTGACACGAGGCCTAACATTCGGAGCAGTGAAATGAGTTTGGACAATTTGTTCGGTGGCGCGGCCGACGGCAAGATGAAAGCCGTCCGGATAACCCAGGACCATCAGATCAGCGTGGTCGAGACGACGGTTCCGGCAGTTGCCGACGACGAGGTGCTGGTCAAGCCAACGTGCTGCGGCATCTGCGGTACCGACCTGCACATCCTCAAGCACGGTTTCGTGGGAACGAACTATCCGGTCATCCCGGGCCACGAGTTTGCCGGGCATGTTGTGGCGGCGGGAAGGAAGGTCCGAAATCTGAAAGCCGGCGACTTTGTGGCCGTCGACCCGAACGTTGTATGTGGTGAGTGCCGTTGGTGCCAGTCCGGAAGACCCAATCTCTGCATCCACCTGACCCCGATCGGCGTGGGAAGAGCAGGCGCTGCTGCCGAGTACGTCGCGGTGCCAAGCCGCAACGCGTTCAAGGTGAGCGAGTCGATCGGCTCCGATGTTGCGGCGCTCATCGAACCGCTGGCCTGCGCTCTCCATGCAGTCGATTCCTCGCAGGGCATCAAGGACCGGCAGGCTCTGGTTCTCGGCGGCGGGACGATGGGGCTACTCATCGCAATCGCCGCGAAGCATGCAGGCGCGGGAAAGGTAACGCTCGCCGATCCAGCGTCCGCAAAGCTCGACATCGCCCGGAATGTCGGCGTGGACGCCGCAGTTCAGCCCTCCGACCTGGGAAGCGAACGGTTTGACGTCGTCTTCGAGGCAGCGGGCGTTCCGGCGGCCTTGAAGCAGGGCCTTCAGCTTGTCGAAAAAACCGGGGCCTACGTCCAGGTCGGCGTACACGATGAGCATGCCGAGGCGTCATTCGTGCCCTTCAAGCTCTACGAACAGGAATTCCGCTTCATCGGCTCGAATTCCTGCGCCGATAAGTTCGGCGCGGCCGTCGAGCTCATGCCGGACATCCGAGACAAGGCCAAGCTTCTCATCGGAGAGAGCTTCCCCGTCTGGAGCTTCGATACCGCTGTTCAAAGCATGCAGGCAGGCAAGTCGATCAAGACTCAACTTCGTTTTTCGTAAACGGCAGTACTCTGATCAGGAGAATGTGGAATGCTCGTGTGCGGCGTCGATATCGGGACGACCAATCTCAAGGTCTCGATTGTTGATGAAACCGGTGTTTCGAAGTGGACGCGTGCAGTCCCGACACCGCGCGCCTCGGCATCTACGGGTGCGGGGGTCGATGCAATCCAACTCCTTGGTGCGATCGAAGACCTTATCATCGAAGGTTGGACTACGGTGGGCGAAGGCACACCGCTTTCCGCGATCGCGACGACCGGTGTCGGTGAGGATGGCGTTTTCGTCGATCAGGCTCTCATCCCGCTCGACTATGCGATACCTTGGTACGATCGACGCGCGGCTGGCGAGGCCGCGGAGATACGCGAAAGCGCGGCCGCGACGACATGCGCCGGCATTGAAATGGAGCATACGCGAACAGGAGCAAAGTGGCTCTGGCTTCGCCGTCATCGGCCGGCCATGTTCGTCCAGCGCAGCACATGGATCGCACTTACCGACTACCCCTCAGTCGCATGGACAGGCCGCCCGTTCATCAGCGAAACACTGGCATCTCGCACCGGATGCTATGACGTCGGACGGCGAGACTGGATCGAGGCGCTGCTTGAGTTCTGCGGCGCTCCGGAGCTCCCGGAGGTGCTGCGGGCGGGCGACGTCGTAGGCTCCATGCGAGACGGTCGGCTGACACAGTCGGGTGCGGTGACTATGCGCACGCTCGTCGTCGCGGGCGGACACGATCATCCCGTTGCAGCGGCAATGATCCAAAGAATTGATCCAACGGCACGGGTGGATTCGATCGGCACGGCGAATGTCATATATGGCGAGTCCGCCACGTTCCCGCTTGATCGCTTCGATCGGTACCTCGCATTCATGGTGCCCGTCCAGGCGAAGACCGGAGTCGCATGCCTTGGCGTTTTTGAATTTTCTTCAACAATTCAGCGGCTGCAGGGGCAGGACGTCGACATCCGCGCCGTCTTGGCGCTCCCGAAAATCCCCGGCGAGCCAAGCTTCTTTGCTTCATCGACGGATTTGTCCACGGCAGCCGATGCCCGCTCAGTTCTGGAAGTGGCCGGGATCACGGCACGGAGGATGTTCGACCATATGCGATTTGCTGGTGTCCGAGACGCGGACATTTACGCCACCGGCGGCTGGAGCCGGTCCCGGAGCCTTCTGGAATTGCGGGCAAGCATTTTTGGACGGTCCGTTCACGTCCTGAGCGAGCAGGAGCCTGCGGTTGTAGGGGCTGCCCTGCTCGCCGCAGAGGGGTTGGGAGAGCTCGTTGACTTCTCCACCGGAGTTACGACGCAGACGGTCGACCCGGACCCGCGCTGGGTCACGTTCTACGAAGAGAAATACCAGGCGCTTTTTGGTGCCTCGCACAGTCAGGCGGACAAGGATTGAGGCCGACTGAACGGGGAACACAAGGGAGGAATTCATGTCCGTAATTGCAATCGAAAACCTGAACAAATCGTTCGGCGCCTTCAACGCTGTCGACAATCTCAATCTGACCACCAAGGATGGAGAGTTTGTCGTCCTGGTCGGACCGTCAGGTTGCGGCAAGACAACCACAATGCGCATGATTGCAGGCCTGGAAGGCTCGACCTCCGGCTCGATCAGTATCGACGGTGAAGATGTCACCAATCAGAGCCCGTCCGAGCGAGACGTCGCGATGGTTTTCCAGAACTACGCGCTCTACCCGCACCTTACGGTCTACGAGAACATGGCCTTCTGCCTCAGGGTCAGGAAGTGGTCCAAGGATCAGATCGACGCGCAGGTTCGAAAGACAGCAAAAGCGCTGGATATCGATGCGCTCCTCGAGCGAAAGCCCTCGGCACTCTCGGGTGGGCAACGCCAGCGCGTCGCCCTTGGCCGGGCAATCGTGCGAGAGCCGCGCGTATTCCTCATGGACGAGCCCCTCTCCAATCTCGATGCAAAGCTGCGCATCGAAATGCGTGCTGAGATCGTCAAACTTTGCCGCCGTCTCAAGATCACGACGTTCTACGTGACCCACGACCAGCTCGAGGCTCTTACAATGGGCCACCGGATCGTCGTCATGCGCGTTGGTGTCGCGCAGCAGATAGATACACCGCAAAACATCTATGACACCCCAATCAACCGCTTTGTCGCCGGGTTCATCGGAAGCCCGCCGATGAACTTCCTCGATGCCGTCATCGAGAGGTCCGGGCTGCTCACCGGTCCAGGCTTTGCCCTGCGCCCGGACGGCGGGGTCAAAAGCGCTCTCAGCTCGAGAAGCGGTGCGATCCTCGCCGGAGTCCGGCCCGAGCATCTTTCGCCCGCATCGGAAGGCGTCGCCGGCCGCGAAGGAACGATCCGGGGCCGAATCGAACTGATCGAGCCGCTTGGCTCGCAGATGATGATCCAGGTCGCGGTGGGCCCATCACTCGTCTCAGCGCAATTCGAACGAGGTCCGGATGTCGAAGTCGGACGCGACATCACGCTGGTTCACCGCCCGAACACCGTCCACGCCTTCGATGCTAAGAGCGAGCGATCGGTGCTCGCCGACGCGCAATAAGAGGAGATGGAGAAAAGAATGAAGAAGCTGATCAACAATCCCTCCACCGTCGTTCGGGAAATGCTCGAGGGAACAGTCGCTCTCGGTTCGCATGCAGCCCTTCTGGCGGACGAGAACGTCGTCGTTCAATCCGATCTCGCCGAGGCGAATGGGAGGAAGGTCGCGATCCTGTCTGGCGGGGGAAGCGGCCACGAGCCGGCGCATGCGGGTTACGTCGGTCGAGGCATGCTTACAGCCGCGGTCGCCGGCGATGTTTTCACGTCGCCGAGCACCGACGCGGTCCTTTCGGCCATAAGAGCGGCCAGCGGATCGGCCGGAGCCCTTCTGATCGTCAAGAACTATACTGGGGACCGCCTGAACTTCGGACTGGCCGCCGAAATTGCGCGTGCCGAAGGGATCCCCGTCGAGATCGTGGTGGTGGCCGACGACGTCGCTCTGAGGAACAGCGTGCCGAAAGAACGTCGTCGAGGCATCGCCGGGACTGTTCTTGTCCATAAGGTAGCGGGGGCTGCCGCCGAAAAGGGACTTGCACTGGCGGAAGTCGCCCGATTGGCTCGTCACGCTGCAGACAACATCGCATCCATGGGCATCTCTCTGGGCGCTTGCACGCTTCCTGCCGTCGGTAAGCCCGGTTTCGAGCTTGGCGAAGAGGAGATCGAGGTCGGCCTCGGCATACACGGCGAACAGGGCATCCGCCGAATGCCCATAGTTTCGGCCGACGATCTTTGTTCCCTAGTGCTTGAGACGATGGACGCTGACCGTCCTTTCATCCGGGGTGATCGCGTAGCCCTTCTCGTTAATGGTCTCGGCTCGACCCCGCCCATGGAGTTGTCGATCGTCGCCCGAGCCGCGCTGTCGGCGCTTGAGGCGAGGGGCGTTGGCGTTGAACGAGCCTGGGCAGGCACGTTCCTGTCTGCACTGGACATGCCGGGATTTTCCCTCTCGGTAACGCACCTCGATGACACTCTGCTCGATCTACTTGACGCGCCCACGAACGCGGCAGCGTGGCCTGGAAAGGGAAGAGTCAACCTGGGCCGAGTGGTGTCGCAGCCTTTGAAACCTGTGACCGCCGGAGGTGCACATGCAGCTTCGCAGACCACGGAGGGATTGCAAGTCCGCGAATTGGCGGCACGTGCCGCAAAGGCTGCTATCGCCGCCGAAGACGAGCTCACCAAGCTGGACAGCATTGCGGGTGACGGCGATCTGGGATCGAGCATGAAGAGAGGTGGCGAAGCCATCCTCGCGCTTTCGGCTGCCGATTTCGCCGACCCATCGACGGGTCTGGCGTCGATCGGCAATGCGCTCCGCCGTTCGATCGCAGGGAGCTCGGGACCCTTCTACGCGACGGGCCTGCTCCGCGCGTCCCGCCGCATTGCCGATCTTCCCTCGCCCTCGGCCAAGGATTGGTCCGACGCGTTCTCGCTTGCAGTCGAGGCGATTTCAGAGCTTGGTGGCGCCCAGCCGGGAGACAGGACCATGGTCGACGCCCTGAGGCCGGCAGCGGATGCACTGAAGGCTGGTTTGGATAGCGGCAAGCCACTCGAAGAAGCGTGGCGCACGGCGGTCGAGGCGGCAATTGTCGGCGCGGACGCCACGAAAACGATGCGGCCTCGCCTCGGTCGCGCGAGCTATCTCGGCGAACGTGCTGTGGGGTACCCCGATGGTGGGGCGGTCGCCGCAGCAACCTGGCTCAAAGCATTGATGCCGTAGCCAGTCGATCGCGGTCGACCGGCGGGATCCTTCGGCCCATAGGCGGTCGCCCATGCAGTACAACGTGGTATTCGCGAAGTCGATCCGTTAGCCTGGCTGACTCAGACGCTTGAGCGCATCGCGGCAGGTTGGCCATCAAGCGATCTCGACGCTCTGATGCCCTGGAACTTCAAGAAGTAGCGGCCTCACGTCACCGCTTACGTTTCCCGGGGTTCAGATCGGAGATAGCCCGCCGGTGGCCGGGCGACGGTTGCTCCCGTATCCTCCCGCCGCTTCACGTCGCGCAGCGAAGGGTCATCGTCGTAAGGCTGTGGAGCAGTTCGTCAAGGTGAGCCTGATCGCGTGCCTCGTGCTTCGCGGCAGACGCGAAATGCAAGACGGCGTCAGCAAGCTGCTGGGTGGTCATTCCGGACGTGCGGATTCTGTCTTTCGCCGGTGCCAGCAGAACACGAGAACCGCACTGGTCACCGGAGCCTCATCCGGTATCGGCGAAGCAACCGCACGCCTTCTCAAGAACCGGGGCTTCACCGTACATGCTGTGGCGCGGCGGGTGGAGCGGATGAAGGCTTTGGAGGCGGAGGGCATCCATATCCTACCGCTCGACATCGCGGAGGAGGTATCGATCCGTACCTGCGTCGACACCATCCTGGAACGCGAAGACCGGGTTTCTTTCTGCGCTGGCTACTGCCGAACCGCCTTTTTGATCGGATGATCGTATCCATGGCGGCGTAAAGGACTGATGGCGCCCGGGGAACTCGCGCGCTGGTGTCTGAGATGCGCTCAATCGAGCCGTTCGCTGCGTATGTTGCCGACGACTGCAACGGGCTCGAAACCCGTATTTCGGCTCCGGTAGCAAGCTTAGCGATTACTTCAAGCGCAGTACCATCACCAACTCGTCGTGCTCGGTGTCGTGGCCCAGGAAGCCGTTTGGAATGCGGCCAACTTCTACGAAGCCATGGCGTTCATAGAAGCGTATCGCTGCCGAATTCTCCGCATTCACCGCAAGCTCCAGCTGCAGGACACCGTGATTTCGTGCATGCTCTGTAACCTCGTGCAAAAGGTCTGCGGCAATCCCGGTTCCGCGCTCGCTTTTTCGCACATACACGCTGACAAGCCTCGCGCGATGCGCCATTTTCCTCGCACGCTCAAACCTGAGCCCCATCATGCCGACCGGTTGTCCACTCAGGAACGCGACAAACACCGGCTGATCCAGATGCTGGCGCCAATCGCGGTCGGAGAGATGGACCCAATCACCGAATACACTCGCAAACGAAAGCGGTTCGTGTGAAAGCGCCTCCAGACGTATGCGCCGAAAGACGTCGACGTCCCTGACTGATAGGCGTCTGATTACCGACCCTCCTTCAATCGACACATCAACCTCCACCAGTTCCTAGGTCGCGCTGGGAACGCCGTGTGCTGCCGCCCTCGGCATGTGATCGAATGGTACGAGGACCAGCATCGAAACCGCTCAGCATCCTTCTTCGATTACAAACCCGACCATTGCCACTCGACCGACCCCGAGGTAATGACCTCGCTGGCGATTTGCTCCGACAGGTGCGCCCAGATGGGATCCCCGGTGAAACTTGCGAGATCACCGCTCGACTGCACCAAAGGCATCTCCGCGTATTCTGAAAAGGGCATCGGGGCCTCTCCGAAAAGCTCCTGGAAGGGATAGCCGCCGGCGGGCTTCAAGACACGGTGGCCCCAAAGCCCAGGTCGGTCGTCCCCGCGCAGTTCAGTCAGGAGATCGAAATTACCCGATTGCTGAAGGCCAACCGCGGTTAGATAGCGCATAAGCGGGTAGTAGATGGCCTGGCGACATCCCCCAAGTGCCCTCACGCCGGGCAAAATGGACGTCACCAGGAATACAGTATACAGGCTCGGCACGATCGCTCGTTGCCGAAGCGCCGCTGCGATATTGTCCGGCTGGAACTTCACTTCGAAACTGGACGGGGCAGCGGCCCTGAGGGCGTTGTCCTGGAGGCGGAGCGGAACAATCCTACCTTTTTCCATGCGCCAGAAGAGATCGGTCGTTCTGCGTACCCAACCCTGCCAGGGTCCCACGTTCAGGCGATCCATGGCGTGCAGGATGCTCTCGGCAGCCTTTCCGTCTCCGATGAAACCGGCCGACATCCAGGATCTCTGGTCCTCGAGATGGTCGGCGACCAGGTCTGCGATGTCGAAATCGTCGAGCTGAAGCAGCTTGATGGGAGAGGGGAGCTTTCCGCGCCAAAGGGTTTGATTGGCCGCCCTGATTGCGTCGGCCGCGGAAGTAAATTCATCCGATGGCAGTTCGGCGAGGAGATGGGCGGCCGGGTCATTCGGTGCTGTTTCGCCTTTGGCATTCGAGAAAGCAAAACGATAGGGACCATTCAGACCGCAGATGCTGAATGAATCCATCCGGCTCCGCGGTAGGCCGAAGACGTTGAGGGGCTCGCCTTCGAGCCAGAGCCAGCCAGGGCCCTTCTTTGCCTTTTCCGCGAAACTGACTGTCGAGGCGTGATACGTGACGTACCATTCGCGGCCATGGGCGTTTAGGCCCAACAGGCTGAACACATGCGTGTAGAACACATCCGGTTCGATCAGCAGCAGGCAATGCGGACCGGTCTGCAGCACCGGCGACACCATCAACTGAATGCCGGCCCTTCGAGCTTCCTCGAGGTCGTAACCGGACCTCCGCGCCGCTTGTTCGATGCAGCGGCAGAGCAGCTCCATCGCATGGCGACGCGCAAAACACTCGGAATTGACTTTCTGGACGTCGTGGGCAACCGACGCGTAGTCTCGAAGTGGACGTTCCCAATAAGAGGTAAGATGCGGCATCAGCGCAGACAACGCGCGTCGCACCTCGGCCGCGCTGCAATGCTCGCCGGCCTTTCGGATTGCCGTCATTTCGTGATGCCAAGCTTCGGCGCGAGCAGCATCATGGTATTCGCGCTGCGCCACGTCAGATCAGGAGCCAGCGCCTCTGCCTCGGTATCGACGATCGCGGCGGGCAAGCGCTCGTAGCAATAGCCCGGTGGAATTGCCGGCTTCACCATCAGCGAAATCAGCTCCAACACGGAAGCCCGGGAATTGGATGACACGATCGTGTAGAAGTTCCCGCTGTTCCAGGTTAGCACTGAGTATCGGAAAAACGCTCTCAGAGCGGCTACCGTGGTCGCCAGATCGACTTGAAGATCCGTCATCGTATTCAGGACTTCATCCTTTTTCTTGGAGATGTGACCCGTGGAGAAGAACCGGGATTTGAAAACCTCGTCCTTCTGCCGTTCTCGTTCCTCATAGATGTCGCGGTCTTCATGAGCGAGCTTCTGCACCTGCACGAGGAGACCGCCCGGCCGTAGACGAGGAACCACGAACTCCAGCTGCTTTAGCCGATCACGGTCGTACATCTGAAACGTCGTATCCTCAAAGAGCACGTCAAATCCGCCCCGAAATGGGAGGAGATCGTTGTCGGTTGCGTATCGGTCGTCGTCCAGCTCAAAAAACGGGCCGTGGAAGAAGTGCGCGTGTTCGCTTCCTCGGTTCGCAAGGAACGATGCCCGGTTGGCGGCCGTTGGACTGCAGCAGAGCGCCTCAATGCGACCATTGCCAAGCGTGGCAAGCGTGCGCGCAAGGCAGCCGGTGCCCGTGCCCAGCGTGTATATTGTCGTCGGGGAAGCGCTACGTGCCCAGGTCCTCAAGGCAAAGGAAAGTATCGCAGCGCCAAGGCGGCATTCCTCTTCGAGCCTATAGGGAATGCTCGCGAAGTAGTGGCTGTCGAAGTGTCCCCAAAGACGTCGATGCGTATCCGAGAAAACAGCGACCTCAAGATCGAAGTCGAGCAGGCTCAGGTCGAGCTGCGGCTGGGCAAGGTCCGGTGCACCACCTTGTCCGCTTGCGGTCCTTTCGAAGAACGGTGCGAACGATGTAAGCCTGGGAGCGTTTCGCCAGTGTTCAATTGTCAGTCGATCCACCATAGCCACCTCCGGATATCACCGGCCGAGGGCGCGCTTCATCTCAGTTGCCGTCGATATGTTTCGGCTGCGCCGGCATCTTCCGTGCGTGAGTTTGTGAGTGCCATGTGTGGACCCTGGCGACGGGGCAGCCAATCTACCGAATTCGGTAGATTGATCCTGTCGGAAAGGCCGGATGAAGACATACAGGTCCCGAATCCTCGATCGAGCGCGCTCAGATCTTGATTAACTCGAGGAAGCTCGCCTTGGCGACGGCCTGACAACTTGTAGCAGCACTCAGCTTGATCCTTGCCGAACGCAGGTACAATTTCACGGCGTTTTCTGAGATGCCGAGGTCCGCTGCTATCTGCTTGGAAATCCGGCCCGTTGCAAGCAGCTGCAGGCACTGAGTTTCGCGCCTGGAGAGGGTCCGATAATGGCCGACCTCTCGCAGACCGCTGGCCGAAAGCGTCGTCTCATGAAGATAGTGAGAAAGGATCTGCAGTTCGTGAATGCTCGAGGCGCGTAACCGCGACCAATCGCGCTTGGGCAGGTTCGAGGTCACGGAGAAGAGAGAGCGTTCGCCCTTCGAGCCTCGGATAGGGATCGTCAAGCCATAGTGGCCAATATCGTAGGAACGTGCTTCCTTAAATAAACGGTAGACCTGTGCTGACCGCCGATCGAGCGTGGACCAGTCCACCGGCATGAAGCCCCAGCGAACGACATCAATCACCGGATCTATGTCGAAATAGCGCTTGTCGACGTAGATCTCAGCCCACGCTTCTGGATAGGTCGTGCAGTAATAGGGGTATGAGTCTGATCTGCCTCCGCTGCAAACCACGAGGAATGTCATGTGCGACAAGCCGTATCGCACGCAAAGTTCGTCGAGTGCAGAGTGAAGCTCCTCGCGACGCGTCGCTGCCTGTAGCGTCCGCAAGGACAATGACAGTCTGCGGTGATCAACGATCGGGAGAATGCTTCGGTTTGCTGCCATTTCACCCTGTGCTTCGAATCTGACGCTCCAGATCGGAGAACCGGATCCTACCGGAGGCGCTCCGGCAGCGAAATTGTAGGAAATACGAATGGGGTGTGTCTCGCCCGGAGCCTCGCCGTTGTTGCGTTTTCAATCTACGGTCCGATTTCGCGCGCTTATAAGCGACGTTCGCCCTGAACCTGTCCGCCCTAAGTACTCTGGAGAGCTCCCAGCGAAAAGGTTGGCAGTCACCGACGCTTGAGAGCGACCGATGTTGCGGCGTTCATGGGCGTGATGCCTCTGGATGGGCTGGCGTCGCTCAGCGAGGATGTCGGCGGCTATGAGCTCGGAACCAAGCGTCCCCGACCGGAAAATTGAATATCTCCGATCAGGTTTCTGAAGTCGCCGGCCACCGAACTTCTTTCGAAGTTCCAGAAGTCCTTATGCAATAGGCACATGGGTCGCCGGGTCCGATTCCGCGACCGAAGCGGTCATTCATCAAAGCGTTCAGGTACTTTCATTATTAGACTTTCGCGCTTATATTCACCCCCGGCTAGGAAAGGCCGGCTCAGTTAAGTAGTTGGAATAACTCGGTGGACAACTCGGTTAAGATAGAGCGAAAAACGCAAACGGAGGACGCTAATCGAACCTCCGCTCCCCTGATGCAGCGCCACTCATCCGTGCGCCGCACGATGGAAATCGTCCTCGATACGTGGAACTTCCTGATACTTCGCGAGGCGTACTTCGGGGTCCGCCGGTTTGACAAATTCCAGCAGCGATTGGGCATACCGCGGCAGACCCTATCATCTCGGCTTTCGGCCTTGGTTGCAAACGAGATCCTCAGCGTTGGAAAGCGGCCGAACGAGCCAGGCCAGCAATATTTCTTGACAGCCAGAGGGAAAGACCTGTTTCCGTCCATGCTATCGTTGATGGAGTTCGGCGACAAGTGGCTGACGGGCGGAGACTTGCCTCCGCTGCGGTTGATTCACAAAGGATGCGGCTGCGAATGTCATCCTGTGACAGTATGCAGCGAGTGCCTCGAGCCCTTTACGGCGAGGGAGGTTGCTCCACGGGACGGGCCAGGAGCCGGCTACGCTCCTATAGAAAGTCGCCCGACCTCTCGCCGCAGTTCAGATGCGACGTTGTTGGAGAGGGTCCGACCCTGTTCCGTCGCCCGTACATTGGGAATCATCGGTGACAGGTGGAGCTTTCTAATCCTGAGAGAGGGTTGGTACGGAGTCAGGCGATTTGAGGAGATGCGCGAAAACTTAGGCATCGCCACCAACATTCTCGCCGACCGTCTCGCGCGACTCGTCCAAGCGGAAGTGTTTCGTAAGGTCCCTTACAGTTCCGGTGACAGGTTCGAGTATCGATTTACCGAAATGGGGCTCGATCTCTACAAACCGATGCTTGTCATGATGGCATGGGGTGACCGGTGGCTTGCCAACGGCAGGCCACCCATGCGACTTCGCCATAAAGTCTGCGGGCGGGATTTTTCAGCGATTGTCGTTTGCTCGGAGTGCAAAAAGCCGATCGCGTCGAAGGATACAGATTACATACTCAGGTATCCGTTCGATCTCTAAGGGGCGAGAGCTGCTTCCGAGGCTATACTTGGCCGTAGCTTCGCCAATTTCAGGCAGCGTCGCTTTGACCGGCGCGCGCTTCCTTCTGCTTGCGTAGCATCTGGAATATGCGCTCGGGTGTTACGGGCAGCGTTTCGACAGAAACACCTAGATGAGAGAGCGCGTCGGATACTGCATTGGCGATGGCGGCCGGCGCTCCGATCGTCCCCCCTTCACCCATACCCCGGAAGCCGCCGATATTGTTGGGCAGGTCAGCTTCTATATGCACGATGCCGATGTCCGGCACATTGCTCGCCACGGGGACGAGGTAATCGGCGAGGCTCGCAGCAACCGCCTGCCCTTGATCATCGTGGATGATTTCTTCGAGCAGGGCGGCACCGATGCCTTGCGCTACGGCGCCGTGTACCTGTCCATCGACGATCATCGGATTGATGATCTTGCCGCAGTCTTCGGCGACGACATAGCGCAGAATTTTCACGCCATAGGTTTCCGGGTCAACCTCTACCATGGCGAGATGTGTCGAGGAACAGGCAGTGCCAAGATAAGGATCGTACGTTTCCGATGCGGTCAAGTCCTCGCGATGGTCGCGCGGGATGCGGCCCATCTGGGTGTAGACAGCGGAAGCAACCTCCTTGAGGGTCATCGTCACATTCGAGCATCGGCTAGTAATCAATCCCTCGTGCATGTCGAGATCTTCGACGCTCTGTTCCATCAAGTACGCTGCGGCACGCAGCACCTTTCCTTTGACCACGCGGGCAGCAAGGGTCGCCGCGCCTCCGCCAAGGACCGCTGACCGGCTGGCATAGGTGCCGGTCGACATCGGAACCAAAGAGCTATCGCCATGTTTGACCTCGATATCCTCGAGCTTGCAGCCAAGCTCGTCGACAATCACCTGCGCGAGGGTGGTTTCGAGGCCCTGCCCGTGAGACGAGATGCCGAAAGCCGCGGTAATGGCGCCGGTCGCGTCGATTTCGATCTTCGAAGTTTCCGTCCCAGTATTGATCGGCATGCCGGGCGCGACTGAAATGCGCGAACCGATCCCGGTCAACTCGGCATAACTTGCGAGGCCAATGCCAACCCACCGACCGTTCTCCCTCGCCTCGTCGCGTTCACGGACGAGATTGGGATAGTCGACATGATCGCAGGCGCCCTCCAGGCATTCCTGAAATGCCGACTTGTCCCAGATGATGCCTGAGGCGGTTCGGTAGGGAAACTCTTCGGCCCTTACCAGGTTTTTTCTTCGGAATTCGACCGGGTCCATGTCGAGCTTCCGGGCTGCCATTTCGATCAATCGCTCCATCGCGAATGTGGAGGAAGGTCGACCAACGCCTCGGTAAGGGCCAGTCGGCGGCTTCGGCGTCAGGACGCCTCTGATACGCCCCCGATAGTGTTCCATTCGGTATGGTCCGGGCAGGAAGCTGACCACCTGAACGGTTTCCAGCGCGGCGGTCCACGGATAGATGGAATAGGCGCCGACATCGCCGATGACGTCAGCTCGGAGCCCGATCAGCGTTCCATCCTTCGTCACCGCAAGCTCAGCTTCGATCAGTTCGTCAAAACCCTGGCTGGTCGCGGAGAGGTCCTCCAGACGGTCGCTGATGAACTTGATAGGACGCTTCAGTTTCCTGGCGAGCGCGCAGACGAGGATCTCCTCCCCATAGAGAGATCCCTTGCCACCGAAGCTTCCACCGACATCCGGAGCGACCACGCGCAGGCGGGTCCCCGGCAAATCGAGACAGCCGGAAAGGACGTCCCGTATGACGCCGGGGATGTTGGACGAGGTGTAAAGGACGAGCGATTGCTTCCGGCTGTCCCATTCGGCGAGATAGGACCTGTTCTCCATCGCGACCGCCGTCTTTCGGGTCATCCGGAAACGCCCCTTGACTGTTACCGCCGCGTCTTCGAAGGCCGCATCTACATCTCCTCGCTTGAACTCACGTCTGATGATGGTGTTCGTTCCAGCTTCCTCGTGCAGAAGCGGGGCTTCGCCCTTGACCGCGTCTACCTGCCGGATCGCAAAAGGAAGGGGCTCGTATTCAATGTTGATGTGTTCGAGCGCGTCCTCAGCGGAATAACGGCTTTCTGCGACCACCGCGACAACCGGCTCGCCTACATACCGCACCTTCTCACGAGCAAGGGGCCAGATCGGGGTCGCGTAGTACCCGGGCATGCGCGAGGTTGGGATGGCCGGATTGATCTCGCTTTCCAGATCGGTCGCATCATAGATTGCGACGACGCCGGGAACAGAGAAAGCGTCTCCGACGTCGATACCCAGAATGCGGGCGTGCGGCTGATCGGAGCGCCGCAATGCGACGTGCAGCATTCCAGCGGGAGCAATGTCGTCCACATATTGGCCCACGCCGGCAAGCAGGCGGGGGTCTTCGGTGCGCTTGACCCGTTTGCCAACAAGTTTCGGGCGGAGTTCGACGGAATGGTCACTTCGGCTCATTCGTAATACTCCGAACCCTTTCGCAAGGCCCGCCATTGCATGTCATCATGCCCGGATATGATGGTGTCCCCGTTGTCTCGGAACGTTCTCAGGTCTGCGAGCGCTTTAGCGGCGAGATCCATATTCCAAGTGTTCCTGGGAGCGACGCCCTGTTCGACGCAAATTTGCAGAGGAGCCGCGTCGGAGGCCAGAACGAAAATGCCGTCGCGTTGCAGCGATACGCGCGCGACCGTCATTCCTGGCGTGTGCCCCGGCATGGGAAGCAGGACGATCCGCCCGTCGCCGAAGACGTCATGCTCGGCCTTGAACGTCTGGAACCCTTGGGGCTGGTCCCATTCGTGGCGAAGATAGCCCTGGTTTTCGGCCCCGCTGGCCTGCGCGGCGGCGACCTCCGCCTCGTGGCAGAGAATAGTGGCGCTGCGAAAATAGGCATTGCATCCACAATGATCCGGGTGAAGGTGGGAGCAGACCACGACGTCGATGTCGTCGGGCGCCAGCTCGAGACGCTTGAGCTGTTCGACGACCGTTTGCTCTGGCGCAAATATTGGCGTCATGACCTTGCTCACCCCACCCCATCGAGCCTGAGGATCTTTTGCTGCTTCCGGACTGCAGCCGCTGTCGAAAAGAACGTTGCCCTTTGGGTGTTTCATCAACGTCGCGTGGACAGGCAGTTCGATAGTTTCTTCCTTGGCTGCGCCGGGAACGTAGATGGAGCGACGCATGCGCAGGCGCCCCCCTTCGAGAAAATGCATTTTCATTTCAGGGGTCCTCTTTCATTGGCCAGTTCGCGGACGGCGTTGACAATGTGCTCATAGCCGGTGCAGCGACAGATGTTGCCAGAGAGCGCTTCGCGGATTTGCTCATCGGTGTCGAGCGGATGGTGACGCAGCAGGTCGGTGATCGCCATGATAAAGCCGGGCGTGCAGAACCCGCATTGCAGGCCATGATGCTGCCGGAATGCTTCCTGGACGCGGCCCAAACTATCGATGGTGCCTTGTCCCTCGACCGTTTCAATCTCCATCGCGTCGGCCTGAACAGCGAGCGTCAGGCACGATCGCACACTCCTGCCGCCAAGGATGATCGTGCAGGCCCCGCAGACGCCATGTTCGCAGCCGACATGCGTTCCGGTCAGGCCGAGTTCGTAGCGTATGAAGTCGCTGAGCAGCATGCGTGGCTCTATCGATTTCGTATGGCTCACGCCGTTGACGCCGACGGTGATCGTTTTCTTATCCATGCACTCGTCCTCCACGGGTCTCGGCGCGCGTCCACGCATTCCGCAAAGCGCGTCGGGCAAGCGCGCCGGACAGGTGGCGCCGGTAGTCGGCCGAGGCGTGGATATCCGTGTTCGGGGTCAGAACAATGCTCAGTGTTTCTGCAACCCGGTCCAGAACCGCGTCGGAGAGCGTATTGCCCTCGACCAGGTCCTGGATTTCGACGAGGCGCAACGGTGTTTCGCCAACGCCCATCATCCCGAAGCGCACGTCGCGTGCGACGCCGTCAACGATGCGCATCGTCGTGGCAACGCAGGCCAGCGCAAAGTCCCCTTGACGCTTGGAGAACTCTTCGAAGCCCCAACCGGATTCGGGCGGAAGAGTATCGATCTCGATCGCGGTGACGAATTCATCCGGTTCAAGCGCATTCATCAGCGAACCCACGAAAAACTCGGCGGCAGGAATCTGCCGCTCGCCGCGGATGGAGGATGCGATGATCGTACCGTCGAGCAACAGCGTCATCATCGGCATCTCGGCCGCAGGATCGGCATGACATACACTTCCGCAAAACGTGCCTCGATTGCGAACGGTCATATGTGCGACGTGGTGCATGGCGTCATGGAGGATGGGGACGTGCTGTTCGATCAGACCGTCCGTTGCAGTCATGTAGTGCCGCACGGTGGCGCCGATCTTCAGGCGCGTTCCGCGAAGTTCGATGCGGTCAAGGCCAGGAATTCGATTGACGTCGACCAGGACCGTTGGTTTGACCAGGCGAAAATTGATCATCGGCATAAGGCTTTGTCCGCCTGCGATGATCTTGCCATCCCCTCCCGCTGCAGCAAGCGCTTCTGCCGCATCCGCAACGGTGTTTGCCGCGAAATAGTCGAATGATGCGGGCTTCATGCGATCAACCTGGCATTAAATGAGTCGAATTGCCGACGGCATCGGCCCAAGCCAGCCACTGGGATCAAAGTCACTTCCTTCGGGTCTGCCATTCGGTCTCCTCCGGCGTCCTCCCTGAGAGGCTTGTATTCGCATATTTCACTTGCATTATTAGACTTAAGATAGGAATGTCAAGCTATCCTGCTGGCTCCAGATTATCGGGGCGAGCCTCAATTACACGTGAGGAGGAAAGAGACATGGATATGACGGGCGAACAGCACATTGCAGCTACGAAGGAAGAAGTGTGGGCTGCGCTTAATGATGCCGACGTGCTCAGGGTTTGTATCCCGGGATGTCAGGAGCTGACAAAGTCGTCCGACACTGAGATGTCTGCGGCTGCAGTCATGAAGGTTGGGCCGGTCAGGGCCCGCTTCCAGGGAGCGGTCACGCTTTCCGACCTGGATCCGCCGAATGGCTACAAGATCACCGGCGAAGGGCAGGGCGGCGTGGCGGGCTTTGCAAAAGGTGTAGCTACGGTGCGCTTGGAGGCGGCGGAAGGCGGCACGGTGTTGCATTACACCGTCGACGCGCAGATCGGCGGGAAGCTTTCTCAGCTTGGGGGGCGCCTGATCGATGCAACGGCGAAGCAAATCTCCGGACAGTTCTTCAAGCGTTTCGCGGAGGAGATTCAGGCGCGCCAGAACCAGCCGGGTCCGCGCGAGACGCCTGAGGGTTCCGGGGCTTCGAGAGAGGCTTTGCCATCGAATGTCCCGCCCGCCGCTGTCGCTGAGAGCGCAACGATCTCGACGGCAATGCGCCCCGCCGCCGCGTCGGCAAATATGTCCCAGGCTGGAGCATCGGTGGGCTTGGTGTCACTCGCAGCCGTAGTGTTCGTTGCAGTGCTGGCAGCGATGTGGCTTGTTTATGGCGGCGTGCTGCCGAGCGTAGCGCCGGCCGCAGCGGGCGCTGGTCACATGTCGCCCGACGTCGCTAGCATTGTGCAGCTCGTCGTGGCGGCCGCAATCGGCTATCTGTTCGGCACTCGTTCACACAACCGCATCTAACAGGAAAGCCGGGGTCGAATGGCACCGGCTAAAAGAACTTGCAGAACGAGACCTGTGTCTAGGCCTGCCGCCGTTCCAGCAGAGCTTTTAGTTCGCCGAAAAGCCCACGCCGGAACGTCATCACGCACACGACGAAGAACAAGCCGATTATGAACGTGATGGGTAGGCCGCTGGTTGCCAGGAAATGCTCCAGCCCGACCACGATGCTCGCGCCGACGACCGGGCCAATCAGCGTCCCCATCCCGCCCAGCAGCGTCATGAGAATGACCTCGCCCGACATATGCCAGGTCACGTCGACCAGCGACGCGAGCTGGAACGCCATGGCTTTCAAGGCGCCAGCGAAGCCGGACAACGCCGCCGAAAGCGTGAAGGCAATCAGCTTGTAGTGATCGGGCTTCAGTCCGAGCGAGGTGACGCGGACTTCGTTCTCACGGATTGCCGAAAGCACGTGGCCGAACGGAGAGTTCACGGCACGCCAGATGATTAGCAGCCCGATGGCCACCCCGCCGAGCACCGTGTAGTACATCGCCGTGATGCTCGAGAGGTCTACGATCCCGAGCAGATAGCCGCGCGGTACGGCCTGGATGCCGTCCTCGCCGCCGGTGAACGGCATCTGCACGGCCAGGAAGTAAACCATCTGCGCCAGCGCCAGGGTGATCATTGCGAAATAGATGCCGTGGCGGCGGATTGCCAATGTGCCGAACGCGAGACCGATCATGGCGGCGAACGCAGTGCCGGCGAGGATCGCCAGTTCGAACGGCAGGTGCCAGACTTTCGCCGCATGCGCAGCGATGTAGGCGCCGCCACCGAAGAAGGCGGCATGTCCGAACGACAGCAGGCCTGCGTAACCAAGCACAAGATTGAATGCCGCCGCGAACAGGACGAAGCACAGTATCTTGATCAGAAAGAGCGGGTACACCAAGAGCGGCGCACACAGCATGAGGATGGCGACCGCGGAGATCAAAAGCGTGCCCGTCGCGCGTCGTAAGCTCGCGATCGGAGTTGAAGTGGAGAGGATTGCGCTGCCCATGATCATGCCTCGCGATTGAATAGGCCGGACGGCCGAACAAGAATGACGAGCACCATGACCACGAAGACGGCGATCGAAGATGCGGCGGGGTAGAATGTCTTGGTCAAGCCCTCGATGATCCCGAGCCCAAGTGCCGTGACGATCGCGCCGCCGATCGATCCCATGCCGCCGATGACCACGACGGCAAAGACGACGATGATGATGCTGGATCCCATGCCGGGGCTCACCTGGTAGAGTGGAGCGGCGAGCGCGCCCGCAAAGCCGGCCAGCCCGACGCAGAATGCGTAGGTGAGCGTAAGCATAAGCGGCACGTTGATGCCGAACGCCTGCACGAGGGCCGCGTTTTCGGTGGCGGCGCGCAGATACGCGCCGAGCTTCGTGCGTTCGATCGCAAGCCAGGTCAGAATACAGATGACCAGCGAGATCACGATCACCCAGCCGCGGTATATCGGCAGGAAGATGAAGCCGAGGCTGACGCCGCCGGTCAGTGACGGCGGTACCGGATACGGCATGCCGGCCGATCCAAAGATATGGCGGAAAAGGCCCTCCACCATCAGCGCGAGGCCGAAGGTCAGCAGGAGGCTGTAGAGATGGTCCATCCGGTAGAGCCGCTTGAGGAGCAGGCGCTCCACCAGCGCGCCGAGGGCGCCAACCATGACGGGGGCGGCGAACAGCGTGCCCCAGTAGCCGAGGCCCAGTCGAGAAAGGAGGAACCAGGCGGCAAATCCGCCCAGCATGTAGGAGGCGCCGTGCGCGAAATTGATCACGTTGAGCATGCCGAAAATGATCGCCAGGCCCAGGCTTAGGAGCGCATAGAACGAGCCGTTGATCAGGCCAAGCAGCAGTTGGCCGAGAAGGACGGCGATGGGAACCCCGAAGATTTCAGTCATCGGCCTCAACCTGTTTGAAAAGAGAAACCATGGTCAGACTCCGAGGTATCGGTTGATCCGATCCATGTTGGCATCGAGTGCGTTGTTGGAAATTTCGTCGACCACCTTGCCCTGGTCGAGCACGAAGTGACGGTCGGCCACGGAGGCTGCGAAGCGAAGATTCTGTTCGACGAGGATGATCGTCATTCCGCGTTCCTTTAGAATGCGCAGCGCCGCCCCGATCTCGTCAATGATAACGGGCGCGAGACCCTCGGTCGGCTCGTCGAGCAGAATGAAATCGGCGCCGGTTCTTAGAATTCTGCCAATCGCCAGCATCTGCTGCTCGCCCCCGGAGAGGCGCGTTCCAGGAGTGTGGTCGCGACCCTTCAGGTTCGGGAACAGACTGTAGATCTCGTCGATTTCCATGCCGGCGGCCTGCCAGGCGGGCGGGAACATCAGATTCTCGATGACGCTCAGCCTGGAAAATATGCCGCGCTCCTCCGGAACATAGCCGATTCCCAGGCGGGCGACCTTGTGCGGTGCGACGTTCAGGAGGTCGACGCCCTTGAAGAGGCTCGTCCCGCGCCGTTTTCCGACCACGCCGATGAGACTGCGAAGCGTCGTCGTCTTGCCGGCGCCATTGCGGCCGATCAATGTGACGACTTCGCCCTTGCGCACGTCGAACGTGACGCCGTGCAGGACATGGCTCTCGCCATACCACGCCTCGAGATTGCTGACGTTGAGTAGCGCGGCTTCAGCCATGTGCCCCTCCCATGTATGCTTTTCGGACTTCGCTGTCGGAGGACACCTCGGCATAGGTTCCCTCGGCGATGATCTCGCCCCGCCGCAGCACCGTGATCGCGTCGGAAAGATCCGCTACGACGCCGAGATTGTGCTCGACCATCAGAATGGTCCGCCCTTTTCCGACCGAACGGATCAAATTGGCGGTTCGCCCGATGTCTTCGGTACCCATGCCTGCCATCGGTTCGTCCAGGAGCAAAACTTCCGGATCGAGCGCCAGGGTCGTTGCCAGCTCCAATGCGCGTTTACGACCGTAGGAAAGCTCGCTCGCCCTCGTGCGGGCGCGGTCAGCCAGGCCGACACTTTCCAGCAGATTGGAGGCCTCGTCGTTTAAGCGTTGAAGCGTTCGGTTGGATTTCCAGAAGGCGAAGGTTTCGCGTTCGCGGGCCTGCAGCGCGACCCGCACATTCTCGTGGGCGCTGAGGTGCGGGAAGACGGACGAGATCTGAAACGACCGGACAAGGCCGAGTCGGGCGATGTCTGCTGGCGCCATCTGCGTCACGTCGTGCCCCTTGAAGAAGATGCTTCCGCCGCTCGGCGACAGAAACTTCGTCAACAGATTGAAGAGCGTGCTCTTGCCGGCACCATTGGGCCCGATGAGCGCATGAATGGTCCCGTCGCGAATCTTTAGGTTGACGTTCTTTACGGCGACGAAGCCACCGAACGCGCGTGTCAGGCCCCGCGCCTCGATGATGGGTGCTGAGTCCGGCATGAGTCCTCCCAACCGGCTTAATGTGTTCCTCCAGCGGGTGCCGAACGGACGGCTCCGCATCCTTTCCAAGTTTGGGAAGGTGAAGTAAGAAAAACACACAAAGTCTAATAATGCAAGCTTGCATACCCACGAATTTTCTGCTTACGATAAGGCTCATACGCTTATGAGCCGCACGAAATCAGTGCGTAGCAAAGTTAAGCAGTATGATAACGCAAGTAACAAACCGGCGCGATGGAGGAGACCGCGCGCCGTGCAAAAGGGGAGGTTTAATCGTGAAGCTCATGAAGATCTTGATGGTGAGTGCCGCGGCGACAGGCGCCATGTCGGTCGGCGCGTCTGCCCAGAATTCTGGCCCTGTTCGCATCGGCGTTCTGACGGACGTCAGTGGTCAGTTTTCACACGAGTCCGGTGAGGGTGCGATCACGGCGGTGAAGATGGCGGTCGAGGATTTCGGCGGGAAGGTCCTTGACCGCCCGCTCGAGGTCGTCGTTGCCGACCACCAGAACAAGCCTGAAGTGGCCGTGGCCACGGCGCGCGAGTGGTACGAGTCGCAGGGCGTGACGATGATCAACAATTTGATCAACTCCGGTATCGCGCTGGCCGTTACTCAAGTCGCGAAAGACGAGGACAAGATCGCGATTGTCAACGGCTCCGGCTCTTCGCGTCTGACAAATGACGGCTGCACGCCAAACAGCATCCATTATTCCTACGACACTTACGCCCTGGCAAACGGCACTGCCAACCAGCTCATTTCGCAGGGGATGAAAAACTGGTTCTTCCTCACGGCCGACTATGCGTTCGGCCATGCGCTCGAGACCGACGCAACGCAGATCGTCAAGGGCAACGGCGGCGAGGTCTCCGGCTCCGTTCGCTATCCGATCGAGACCTCGGACCACAGCGCCTTCATGTTACAGGCACAGGCGTCGGAGGCCCAGGTCGTCGCGATGGCGGGTTCCGGGACAACGTTCGTCAACGCGGTAAAGTCCGCTTCGGAGTTCGGTCTGGCCGCCTCCGGCAAGACCGTCGCAGGGCTGCTCGTCTGGGATACGGATGTGCATTCTCTCGGTCTCGACACGGCGCAGGGGATGATTCTGACGAACGCCTTCTACTGGGATCGCGACGACGAGACGCGGGCGTTTGCGAAGCGGTTTCAGGAGCGCGTCGGCCGCCCGCCGCACATGGGCGATGCGGGCGATTACTCATCCACCGTCCACTATCTGAAGGCCGTCCAGTCCGCCGGCACCACCGACGCCCGGCAGGTCATGGCGAAGATGCGCGAGACGCCAATCAATGACTTCTTCGCGAAGAACGGCAAGATCCGCGAAGATGGCCGAATGGTGCACGACATGTACGTCTACCAGGTCAAGACGCCGGCAGAATCCACCGGCGAATGGGACATCCTGAAGGTTGTCACGACGATCCCCGGCGACAAGGCGTTCAGGCCGCTTTCCGAAAGCCAGTGCCCACTTGTGCAGAAGTAGGCCTGGGTCGCCCGGCCCTCGTGGTCGGGCGCCTTTCCAGAAGACCCGCACGCCTGCGCAAGCAGGTTCCAGGAGCCCAGATGAGTAGGCCATGAGTGAAATCCTTGTTGCAACCGTGGATGGTGTCGTCACCGTCACATTGAACCGCCCGCTGCAGCGTAATGCCGTCACCTACGACATGTGGCAGGGGCTGGCGCGCATCTTTACGGAGTTTGACCGCGACCCGCAGGTCCGCTGCGTCATCCTGGCCGGCGAGGGCGATGACTTCTCCGCCGGTGCCGACATAAGCGAGTTCGACAAGGTCCGAGAGGGGCTGCAGGAAAGCAAGCGATACGAGGTGGCAGTCGACGCGGCGGGTGACGCGATATACGCCATCTCCAAGCCGACGATCGCCGCGCTACGGGGCTATTGCCTTGGGGGGGCAGCGCATCTGGCGATGTCCTGCGACTTCAGGATCGCCGCGCGAAGCGCCGTCTTTGGCATCCCGGCCGCCCGTCTGTCCATTGTCTACGGCGTATCGGCAACGCGAAAGCTCTTCTCCTTGGTGGGCGTAACGGCCGCAAAGAGAATCCTTTACACCGGCAAGCGCTTCGGAGCCGAGGAAGCCCTTGATATCGGCTTCGTCGACCGGGTCGCCGACGATCCGTTGCTGGACGCCGGAGCGCTTGCGGCCGACATGGCGGAAAACGCGCCGCTCACCATCCAGGGCGCCAAGTTCATCTTGAATGGCTGCGCCCGCGGGCAACTCGACCGAGAGGCTGCCGAACGGAAGATCGATGAGGCGAGCGCGAGCCTCGACTACATCGAGGGCCGGCAGGCCTTCAAGGAAAAACGCGCGCCGCGCTTTCTCGGGAAATAACGATCGCCGCCTGCGGAGATTGTCTCTGAATTCGCCGCGCTGGCAGCAAAACCAAAATCAAGGAGCATTGCAATGGAGACCAACTTGAATGGAAAAGTCGCGCTCGTCACCGGCGGGGGGCGTGACGTCGGCGGCGATATCGCCCGTGCTCTCGCCGCAGAGGGCGCGATTGTCGCCATCAACTACAGCCGCTCGGAGGCAGAAGCCGGGGCGGTCGTCGAGTCGATCAAGGCTAGTGGAGGGCGTGCGAAGGCATATCAGGCCGACATCAGCGACAATGGTCAGGTGAAAGCCATGGTCGCAGCCGTTAAGGCGGACTTCGGAACGATCGACGTTCTCGTCAACAACGCCGGTTACGTCAAATATCAGAGGTTCGTGGAATCGACGCCGGAGGAGTGGAAGAGGCAGATCGATGTCTGCCTCTACGGCGCGATCAATTGCTGCCACGAGGTGGCGCCGTTGATGATCGGACAGAACTCGGGCCGCATCATCAATCTCGTCGGCGACAGCTCGCGTATCGGTGAGGCCAACCTCGCCCTTGCTGCGGCGGCGCGGGGAGGCACAATTGCGCTTGGCAAGTCCCTCGCCAGGGAGTTCGGTCGCAACAACATCACGGTCAATACGGTGTCGCTCGGTCTTATCGAGACGTCGCATTCCGATCCGGAGTTTCTGGCGAAGAACCGCGAGAAAATCGTCAAGGCCTATCCGTTGCGGCGCATCGGAAAGCCGGATGACATCGCGCCGATGGTGACCTTTCTGGCATCGGACGCCTCGTCCTGGATCACCGGGCAGGTGGTCAGCGTGAATGGCGGTTTCTGCATGGTGTAACCGGAGGAGCGGGAGGCATCAATGATACACTTCGAACTTATAGCACCCGTCGGAGAGATCCTCCGACGGAATGATCGGCTGTACCCGAACAAGACGGCGTTTGAGGACAAGAGGCGGTCCGTCTCGTATGCTCAACTCAACCAGGAAACCGAAGATCTGGCCGTTCATCTCGCCGCACTCGGCCTCAAGAAAGGCGAAGCGGTTGCGATTTTCCTGCCCAACTCGGTCGACTGGGTCGTGGCGTGCCTGGCCGTCGTTCGGGCCGGAGGCATCGCGGTTCCGGTAAGCATCGAGTCGACGGAAGCAGAACTAGGCTACCGGATTTCCGATGCGTCATGCGCGGTGTTGATCACCTTGCCGGAAAAGCGGCCGATGGCGGAAGCGCTGCTTCAAGCGGTGGAGAAGCCAGCCGTGCTGCTTTGCGCGGGCGAGGACGGCGGCTTCGAGACGCCGCAACGAACACAGGGGTCCGGTTTCGAGGACGACCAAGACGTCGATCGCCCCGCCTACATCGTCTATACGTCCGGCACGACTGGCCAGCCGAAGGGGGTGTTGCTTTCGACGCGTTCCATGCTCTGGGTGACATCCGCATGCTGGGCGCCGATAGCAGGCCTCACTGACGAGGACGTCGTTCTCAACACGCTGCCACTTTACCATTCCTACGCTTTGAACATCGCGGTTCTCTCGATCATCGCGACGGGTGCGAGCGAATACATCATGGAGAAGTTTTCGACTTCTCAGGCGACTGAACTGCTTCGAAGTGGGCGCTTCACGTTCATGCCGGGCGTACCGACCGTCTTCCACTATTTCCTCTCAGCGTGTCAGGCGAGCGGCGAGAAACTGCTCTCGTCGGTCCGGCTTTGCGTCTCTGCCGGCGCCATCCTCCCGGGAACCTTGAATAGCGACTTCGAAGAGTTTTTCGGCGTTCCGCTGTTGGATGGATATGGGATCACCGAAACGTCGACGATGGTCACGATGAATTGGCCGGGAAGGTGGCGCGTTCCCGGCTCCTGCGGACTGCCCCTGCCCGGCCTGACTGTCAGGCTCGTCGATCCGAAGACCGGGCTGGATGTGCCGAGCGGAATTGAAGGCGAACTGATCTGCAAAGGTCCAAATTTGATGCAGGGCTACCACAATAGACCCCAGGAGACCCAGAAGGCCGTGGTCAACGGATGGTATCACACCGGCGACCTCGCAAAAGCCGATCAGAATGGCTTCCTCACGATTACCGGACGCCTCAAGGAGTTGATTATTCGAGGCGGGCAGAACATCGCGCCGGCGGAAGTGGAGGAGACGATCCTGCTACTTCATGACTCGGTCATGGACTGCGCGGTCATCGGCGTCCCGCACGCGATGCTCGGAGAAGTTCCCGTCGCCTGCGTCGTCCTGAAGGCCGGGCAGTCATTCCATCAGGACGACTTAATCAGACACTGCCGAGACCGTCTCTCAGCCTACAAGGTGCCCGATCGTGTTTACGTCGTCGCCGAAATTCCCCGCACCGGATCCGGGAAGATCCTCCGCGTCAAACTTCGCGAGAGCCTCCCTCCGGCGTAACGCAGGAGCATTCACAGGAGATTATCATGCAACCCTTTGTCTTTAGCACGACCGGTCAGATCGTCTTCCGGCCGGGCGCCTCTGCCGAGATCGGCGGCCTCGTCAAAACCAAGCTTGGAGACCGCGTACTTTTCGTAACCGATCCCGGCCTACGGGCGCTCGGGCTTTGCGAACCGGCTCTGTGTTCCTTGGCGGAGGCGGGGATTCAGGCGACCGTCTTCGACGGAGTCGAAGCTGATCCCTCGCTGACCACCGTCCAGGCGGCAGTAGAATCTGCGAAGGTCGCAGCCGCTACCGGTGTCATCGGCTTCGGCGGCGGATCGTCGCTGGACGTGGCGAAGGTCGTCGCCCTGGTTTGCGGATCCGGACAGGATATCGACGATGCATGGGGCGTCGGCAAGGCAAAGGGCCCGCGTCTTCCCTTAGTGCTTGTCCCGACCACAGCCGGGACCGGTTCCGAAGTCACGCCGGTTTCCATTATTACCGTGCGTGGCGAAGAAAAGCGGGGCGTGTCCTCGCCGATCATCCTACCCGACATCGCCGTCCTCGACGCGGATCTGACCTTGGGACTTCCGCCTGCCATCACGGCCGCCACAGGCGTCGACGCGATGGTTCATGCGATCGAAGCCTACGCCTCCAAGAACGCCAATAACAATCCCTTGTCAAAGATGTTGGCTCGGCAGGCGCTCCAACTTCTGGGCGCCAACATCGAAAAGGCAGTCTTCGAGGGGCGGGACCGTGCGGCGCGCGGCGCCATGCTGCTCGGTTCGATGCTGGCGGGGCAGGCTTTCGCCAATTCTCCTGTCGCTGCCGTGCATGCGCTTGCCTATCCGATCGGCGGGAAATTCCATGTTCCGCATGGGCTTTCGAACGCGCTCGTGCTTCCTCATGTTTTACGCTTCAATGCGCCAAATGCCACTTCCGTTTATGCCGAAATCGCCGGCGACGCCTTCCAGGACCTCTCCTCCGAGCAGGGTGACCAGGGGCGTTGCGCAGCCTTTATCGAACGACTTGCCGAACTGTCGGCAAAGCTTGGACTGCAGTCCCGGCTGCGCGATGTTGGCATTGAAGAAGAGCATCTCGCAGGAATGGCGCGCGACGCCATGAAGCAGACCAGGCTCATCGTAAACAACCCGCGGGATGTGAGCGAGGCGGACGCACTCTCAATTTACAGGGCGGCTTGGTGATGACGGAGCGCACGGGCAAAGGCAAGCGGTCTGACTACAAGGTGTTCCGGTCCGTAGGAACGCGCTGGTCGGACAACGATATCTACGGGCACATGAACAACGTCGTCCATTACAGCATGTTCGATACCGCGGTGAACGGCTTCCTGATCGAAAACGGCGTCTTGGACATCAAGGGCGGAGCCGAGATCTTCCTCGTCGTCGAAACAGGTTGCCGCTATCACGCGGAGATGGCCTTCCCGGACGTGGTGACGGCGGGTATTCGTGTAGCGAAGCTCGGAAACTCTTCTGTCCGTTATGAGATCGGCCTCTTTCGCAATGAGGAGGAGACCGCAGCAGCGGAAGGGTTCTTCATTCATGTGAATGTCGACCGCTTAGCTCGGCGCCCCGTTCATTTCAGCAATGCCGCTAGACGCGTGCTCGAGCCTTTGTTGGTTCAGGCGTGATCGCATACGGCTGGAGGACGCTTCAATGACTCTTCTCACTCTCAGGGATCCATCGCTGGTACGCAACCAATGCTTCATTGGAGGCGAATGGCACAGCGCCGACGACGGCAAGGTCATCACGGTAAGCAACCCGGCCAACGGGACGGTGGTCGCCACCGTCCCGCGGATGGGACGATCGGAAACGAAACGCGCGATCGACGCGGCCGAACAGGCTCTCGCCGGATGGCGGTCGCTTTCAGGGAAGCAGCGTGCCATGATCCTGCGCAAATGGTTCGAGCTCCTCATGCAGAACCAGGATGACCTCGCGGCCATCATGACTGCCGAGCAAGGCAAGCCCCTGGCGGAATCGAAGGGCGAGATCGCCTACGCGGCTTCCTACATCGAGTGGTTCGGGGAGGAGGCGAAACGGGTCTACGGCGACACGATTCCGGCGCCGACGTCCGACAAGCGCATCGTCGTCGTCAAGCAGCCGATTGGCGTTTGCGCCGCGATCACTCCCTGGAACTTCCCGGCTGCGATGATCACTAGGAAGGCCGGACCCGCCCTGGCGGCGGGTTGCACCATGGTGATCAAGCCGGCCAGCCAGACGCCGCTGTCTGCATTGGCGCTGTGCGTGCTCGCGGAGCGGGCCGGCGTGCCGAAAGGCGTGCTCTCCTGTGTGACCGGATCGGCCGGCGAGATCGGTGAGGAACTGACTTCGAACCCGATCGTGCGCAAGTTGAGCTTCACGGGTTCAACCGACATCGGCAAAGTGCTGATGGCTCAGTGCGCTCGGACCGTGAAACGAACATCGATGGAGCTCGGCGGCAATGCGCCATTCATCGTTTTCGATGACGCCGACATCGACGCCGCCGTCAAGGGCGCCATGGCGTCCAAGTACCGCAACGCCGGCCAGACCTGCGTTTGCGCGAACCGTTTTCTCGTCCAGTCCGGGGTCCACGACGCATTTGTAAAGCGTCTGGCGGAGGTGGTATCGGAACTGAACGTCGGCGACGGTTTCGGCGAGGGCGTTCAGATTGGGCCGCTGATCGATGACAAGGCGGTCGCGAAGGTAGAGGAACTCGTGCGCGACGCCGTGGAACGCGGAGGCCGGGTTCTGACAGGTGGTGCCCGGCACTCACTCGGCCACGGCTTCTATCAGCCGACGGTCATTGCCGCCGCGTCGCCGGACTCTCAGATCTTCGCCGAGGAGATCTTCGGACCCGTCGCTCCTGTGTTTCGGTTCGAGACCGAGGAAGATGCGATCAAGCTCGCAAACGACACCAAGTTCGGCCTCGCCGCATACTTCTATGGGCGGGACATCTCACGCGTGTGGCGCGTCGCCGAAGCCCTCGAATACGGGATCGTCGGCATCAACGAGGGCCTCATCTCCACCGAGGTGGCGCCCTTCGGCGGCATGAAGGAGAGCGGCAACGGCCGCGAGGGCTCCAAGTACGGCATGGATGATTACCTCGAAATCAAATACATGTGCATGGGAGTTTGACGATGCTGAACCTCGTTCTTCTGGGGCCACCCGGCGCAGGGAAGGGAACTCAAGCTGAACGCCTCGTGGGAAGGCATGGCCTCCTCCATATTTCGACAGGTGACCTGCTGCGCGATGCAATCAAAGCGCAAACGCCTCTCGGTCGGGAGGCCAAGGCGGCTGTCGATACGGGAGTCCTGGTGCCAGATCAGGTCGTGATCGGCCTCGTGCAGGAGCGGCTCTCCGCCGGGACGCCGGACCAAGGGTTCATCCTTGATGGTTTCCCTCGAACAGTCGCACAGGCGAGCGCTTTGGAACGGCTTCTCGGAGAGTTAGGCGCCCCCCTCGACCACGTCATCCTATTTGACATCCCGATCGGTCTTCTCGAACAGCGCGTTAGCAAAAGGGCCGAGCAATCGCGCGCACTCGGGGTGGCGGCGCGTTCCGACGACAACCCGGAAGTTCTGAGGAGACGCGTCGAAGAGTTCGTCCGCGCGACGGAGGCGTTGTCGCCTTTCTACCGGCAACAGAAGCTGCTCCGTTTGGTCGACGCTTCGGCGGACGTCGACGGCGTCGACGCTCAGATTCGGAGATTCTTGGAGTGTTAGAAGTTCCCCTTAACGGCATGATTCCTGTATGCGGAGGAGATTGTACAGTGGCTTCCAGGAGTGTTGTGTGCAGGAGGACGTGGTTTTTGCCTATGAGTCCTTCGTGGCCGGATTTCCAGTCGCTCTGGTTACCCTCGTGGAGGTCCGAGGGGGCGCCGCCCGCTCGCTCGGGCACACGTGGTGGTCCGGGCCCCGATGGCGGTTACTGGGGTTTCGTCTCGGGAGGGTGCACGGAGGCTGCGGTAGCGTCGGAGGCCATCGCGGCATTGCGGGTGGGCCATGACCGTTTCCTGAAGCTTGGCGAGGGCTCGCCTTTCTTTGACATCGTTCTCCCATGCGGGGGAAAACGTTTCGATCCACGTCCTCGGAGAGGCGCATCTGCTGGAGCTAGTGTTGTCACACCTCGCTTCTCGCCGCCCCGCCACTCTCAGATGCTCTCCCGCTTCGCAACGCACAGAGTTCGGGGGAGCGGTCAAAGGCGAAATCGGTTGGAAAGACGATGTGTTTCTGACGTCCTATCAACCTCAGACGCGCTTGATACTATGCGGCCGGACCATTGAATTGACCACGACGGTTCAAGTTTGCACGCGCGGCCGGTTACGATGTCATGCAAGTCAACCAAGCGGGGGAGCGACTTTGCCGCGAGGATCGACGAGTTTTCGGCTGTTGCGCCGCTCTTCCATGACTTGGACCGCGAACTCCCTGTGTGTTGCAGGGCGCTTTCCGTCAAAGCGCCGGACGCATGAGGGAGGAGCGCAGCGCTTCGCAAGCTTGGCTTCGGCGACGCCGACATCTCGAAAATCAAAGCCCCTATAGGGATCTTTGACAAGCTCGAGTTTTCCCGGCCCCTAAGCCGATCGGTTGCGCACCAACTGCCACAGATTCACCAGAAATTCTTGCGCCGAACTTGCATTCAGCCGGCGGATCATTCGGTCCTGGTGATCGGCGAAGCGGCTCTTGAGCTCCACGAGTAAGGCTTTGCCTTCGGGCGTCAAAAAAAGCAATCGATGCCGCCTATCGTTGGGAGCGGGTTTCCGAACTGCTAGCCCGCGGGCTTCCAAAGCATCAAGGATGGGCACGATACGGGGGCGTTCAACGCCTAATGCCGACGCCAAGTCGGCCTGGTTGGTTCCGGGATTGTCCGCCACGACAGCGAGGACCGAGAATTGGACCGCTGTGATCGAAAGCTCTTCGAAGCTCTCATAAATATCCTGAAAAACGGCTAGCTGAGCTCGACGAATTGAATAGCCGATCGTGCCCTCGAGGTAGCTCAGATCCAGGTTCCCTCCTTGGTTGGCCGCCTCATTGGCATTCCGTTGAACATCGGACCCCTGCAACTCCTCGGTGCGTTTTGCTGACGTTTTGGACCTGGGCACTAGACTTCTCTCTTTCAACGTTTGCTCGTCCAGTTTTTATCAACAATCGGCGGCAATGCCACAAAAAAGATATTGCCATTAATAGATAATGTTGTTATCTATCTGGCGGCGCAGAGGAGCGTCTGGGAGAGTTCAAAGTGAATACGCTGGAAGCATCGCAAGCGGGCGCGGCTGCGCCGCAGGCAATTGTCGTCAAGGGCCCGAAACTTCAAAGGGCGCCGTTCCAATCGGTAGGTGCGATGCTCGATGCCGCCGCAATGCGTGCGCCAGACCATCATTTTCTCATCCATGCCAGCGGGGGCGATGCCCGGAGCTTGAAATATGGCGACGCCGCCAGACGTGTTCGGCAGCTGGGCGGCGCGCTTCTTGAGTTTGGGCTGTCCGCGGATCGCCCGCTTGCGATCCTTTCGGGCAACAGCATCGACCATGCCGTTTTCAGCCTCGCTGCCCAGTACGCGGGGGTACCTGTGGCGCCGATCTCCGTTGCATATTCTCAACTCAAGGACTTAGCGCGGTTGCGGCAGGTCCTCGAAGCGCTCACCCCGGGCCTCGTCTTTGCTGAGGACGGTGGCAATCTTGCGACCGCTTTGGAGTTGGCGTCCTCCTTGGGCGCACCGGTCGCGGTGATGCGCAACGGGACGCCGGAGGCCGAAGGTTTGGCGGCGAACCTTCTTTCGGGCGCTGCCGGGCATGCGGCGCTGCGCACCATTGCTGCCCATGAGCCGGCAAAAATTCTCTTTACGTCAGGATCGACCGGCGCGCCGAAAGGCGTGATCGTCACCCACGAGATGATCTGCTCCAATCAGGAGGCAATGGTTCAGATCTGGCCGTTCCTCAACGAAATACAACCAGTTCTGGTCGACTGGCTGCCATGGAACCACGTCTTCGGCGGCAATCTGGTGTTCAACTGCGCCATACGCAATGCCGGAACGCTCGTGATCGACAATGGACGTCCGTTGGCAGGTCAGTTCGATCAAACGGTCCAGAACCTCCGTGATTACGCGCCTACAATTCATTTCGGCGTGCCGCGGGGGTTCGAGGAGCTCGTGGGAAGGTTGGAGAGCGAGGACGATTTTGCCCGGATCTATTTCAGTGGTCTGAGAGCGATGTTTACGGCCGGCGCGTCCTTGCCGTCTTCAGTGTGGGTCCGATACCATGCACTTGCGGGGAAGTACGGCCGACAGGATCTCGGGGTGCATGTGGCGTGGGGTTCGACGGATACGTCGCCGGTTGTCAGCATTTCGCCCAGGGACAACACGAGGTCGGATAACCTCGGTGCTCCCTTGCCAGGAGCTGAAATAAAACTCGTACCGAGTGAGGACAAGTTCGAACTGCGCTTGCGCGGTCCGATGGTCACCCCGGGGTACTGGCGGCGGCCGGAGCTTAATGAGGAAGCCTTTGACGAGGAGGGCTTCTATCGCATAGGCGATGCCGGCAAGCTTCTCGATCCGACCGCTCCAGAAAAGGGGATCCTGTTCGATGGGCGCATCGCCGAAAACTTCAAGCTCGTCACCGGCACCTGGGTGCAGGCCGGCGTAATAAGGCCTGCCGCCGTCTCGGCGGGAAAGTCGCTGATCCAGGATGCCGTCGTCACCGGTCAGGACCGTAGTGAAGTTGGGCTGATGCTCTTCCTCAATCGAGCCGTGGCCGCGCAGTTGGCTGAAACGCCGAATGCGACACTCGCAGAGCTTGCCCGCTCCGAGGTCATCCGGCAGCGAGTTGCCGCCATCCTCGGCGAGCTAACCGGAGGAGGATCGTCGTCCCGAGTGGCGAGGGCCCTTATTCTCCCGGACGAGCCCTCGATCGAGACCGGCGAGATCACCGACAAGGGCTACCTCAATCAGCGTGCACTTCTCCGGTCCCGCGCCGACATGGTGGAGAGACTCTACGCCGAACCACTCGACCCGGACGTGATCCTTCCGGCGACGTCGAAATAATCTTCTATCTGAAGAGAGCGATAGCAAATGAGCGATATCTTTATTATGGCCGGTGCGCGCACCGCTATTGGAACATTTGGCGGAGGCCTCAGCTCCAAAACCCCAACTGAACTGGGCGCCGCCGCCGCCGCCGAGGCAATCCGTCGTGCCGGTATCGAGCCTGCAGACGTCGATAATTCCGTCTTTGGGACCGTTATCCCGACGGAGGCCGCTGATCTTTTCCTCGGGCGCACCGTAGCGCTTGCGGCAGGAATGCCAATCGAAACACAAGGGCTGACGCTGAACCGCCTTTGCGGCTCCGGTGCTCAAGCGATCGTGACGGCGGCGCAGATGATCAAGCTGGGCGAATCGAAGATCGCGATCGCGGGCGGCGCCGAAGCGATGAGCCGGTCGCCCTATTCGATCGATGGCATGCGCTATGGAAAGCGCATGGGCAACGGTCAGGTCTATGACTGGTTGACCAATACGCTCGCCGATCCCTTCGGGCACGGCGCGATGGGCGACACCGCCGAAAACGTCGCCGAGAAGTACCAGATCACACGCGAGCGACAGGATGCTTTCGCCTTGGAGAGCCAGCGGCGGGCGCGGGTTGCTATCGAGGAGGGCCGGTTCAAGGAGCAAATCGTTGCCGTTGCGGTCAAGACCCGGAAGGGGACTGTCGATTTCGACACCGACGAACATCCGCGCGCGACCTCTGCCGAAGCCTTGGCAGCGTTGAAGCCGTCATTCCGGCAGAACGGCACAGTGACACCCGGAAACGCTTCCGGCATCAATGACGGCGGCGCTGCGATCGTATTGGCAGGCGAAGCTGAGGTGGTCCGGCGGGACCTCAAACCTATTGGCCGCCTACTTGGTTGGGGCGTGGCCGGCGTACCGCCGGAGATCATGGGCATCGGTCCCGTGAAGGCGGTGCCCATCGCGCTTGAGCGGGCCGGCCTCAACCTGTCCGACATTGATATATTTGAATCAAACGAAGCGTTTGCGGCGCAGGCGATCGCCGTCAACGACGGTCTGGGTCTGTCGACGGACAAGGTCAATCCGAACGGAGGTGCCGTCGCCCTCGGCCACCCCTTGGGTGCGACAGGCGCGATCCTTACCGTGAAAGCCCTTTACGAACTGCGTCGTATCGGAGGTCGTTACGGCGTCGTGACCATGTGCATCGGCGGCGGACAAGGTATCGCGCTCGTCCTCGAACATCTTCAGTGAGGTCCGGAGCAACGATTATGGACGATACGAAACTTGCCGTGTCCGCCGAGCCGGATCAGAGGCCTGGATCGCAGGGAGATGACAGCTGGTTGATCACCAGGGCGGCGGTGATTGGTGCCGGGTCAATGGGTTCAGGCATAGCGGCACAGCTTGCCAATGCGGGCGTCTCGGTTCTGCTTCTCGACATTGCGGGTGAAGGTGACGATCGTTCGGCGCCTGCAAAAGCCGGTGTCACAAGACAGCTGAAAGCCGGCGGCTTTATGCATCCCGACAGCGCTTTGCTGGTCGAGGCGGGCAACATCGACGACGACATCGAGCGCCTTGCGGACGCGGAATGGATCGTCGAAGCTATAGTCGAGGACCTCGACCTCAAGCGTTTCTTGTACCGCAAAATCGAGCAAGTCCGGCGAGCGGGCTCCGTCGTCTCCTCCAACACGTCAACGATACCACTCGCTCAGCTTGTAGAGGGTATGGGCGACCGCTTCGCCGGCGACTTCGTCATCACTCATTTCTTCAATCCGCCACGTGTCATGCCGCTTCTTGAACTGGTCGGGGGCAATCATACCCGTCGAGAGACGATCCAGAAGGCTCGCCGCATCGCCAAGATTGTCATGGGCAAAAGCGTGGTGAACTGCCGGGACACGCCCGGATTCATCGCCAACCGCATCGGCAACTACTGGATGTCGGTTGCCAGCCTGGAAGCGATGAAGCTCGGGCTCGGCGTCGAAGAGGCGGATGCGGTAATGGGACAGCCCTTCGGCATACCGCGCACCGGGATATTCGGTCTGTTCGACTATGTCGGCATTCAACTTGTGCCCTTGGTCTGGGGGAGTTTCATGCGCATCCTGCCGGCGCAGGACGCACACCGCCTGCACGACATCACGAAGGACGAGTTCATCGCTTCCATGCTTTCGCGGGGTCTCGTCGGGCGCTTCGGGCCAGGTGGGTTCTACCGTCGCAAGAATGCAGCGGGCGAGCGGGTGGATGAAGTCATCGACTTTTCGACGGGCGATTACCGCGCACGGACCGAACCAGATGTCTCGTCGCTCGGAGCCATCGGCGACCTGCGCGCGCTTTGCGAGCGACCAGACCGGGCCGGCCGATACGCGTGGAAAGTGCTTTCGCACCTGATCGCTTACGCGGCGGGCAACGCTCCTGAAATCGCCGACGACGTTGCGGCGATCGATAAGGCCATACGCCTCGGCTACAATTGGACATACGGACCGTTCGAACTGGCTGATCGCGTAGGTATCGACTGGCTGATCGCGAAGCTTTCCGGCGATGGTTTCGAAGTCGCGCCGCTTCTGCGCCATGCGCAGCGGTCGGGTGGCTTTTATCCGGAAAGGGGCTCCTATCTTCGCACCGACGGGACGATCGCGTCGCCGTCGAAGAACCCCGGCCTTTCCCTTGCGAACCTGCGTCGCGGAACACAGCCACTCCGGACCAATTCCTCTGCTTCCATCTGGGATATCGGAGAAGGCGTTGTCTGCTTCGAGATCCACACGAAGATGAACGCCTGCGACATCGATGTCGTGGAGATGGTCGAGGCATTGCCGGCCATCGTCAAATCAGGATTTTGCGCGGCGATCATCGGCTCTGACAATCAACGGGCGTTCTCAGCCGGCGCGAAGCTGGACACGTTCATAGAGCATGTCCTGGCGCGAGACTGGGCCAGCCTTCGCCAGTTCATCGTGCGGGGCCAGAGCGCGTGGCTCGGCCTTAAGTACGCACCTTTCCCGGTCGTCGCCGCTGCCGGCGGCCTGGCTCTGGGCGGCGGTTGCGAGTTGATGATGCACGCCGACGAGATCGTTGCGCACAGTGAGCTCTCGGCGGGACTGCCCGAACGCAAGGTCGGTATTTTGCCGGGGTGGGGCGGGGTGACGCAACTGCTTCTGCGACAAGCAGAGCGGCTGGAGGGCGTGGCTGCGCCTGCCGCGGCATTTGCCACCATCGTTGGCGCAAACGTTGGCGGCTCGGCGCTGCTCGCGCGTGACGCGGGTTTTCTCCGGCCACAGGATCCCATTGTCATGAACCGCGACCATCTGCTTCCGAGCGCCGCCAAGCGGGCGAAGAAGCTCGCGGACAGCTACGTCGCGCCCGCTTTCGCTCAGATTGAGACGGGCGGTGGGGAAGTCGCACGGCAACTGATGGCGACCATCAATCCAGGGATGTCGCTGTCTCCGACGGACGTTCGCATTGCCGAAAAGCTCGCATGGATCTTGTCCGGTGGCGAGGGCGGAGGGATTTTGTCGGAGGCGGCGATGATGGCGCTGGAGCTCGAGGCCATTCTCGATCTCGTCGAGTTTCCAGAGACGTTGGCGCGATTGCAGCATATGCGCAACACCAACAAGCCCCTTCTGAACTGAGAGGGGCCATGAACTACGCTCCCCCCATCGAAGAAACGGTATTCTACATCCGGACGTGTACGAGCGCGCTCACTCCGTCAGGCAGCGTGGCTGGAGTTGATTTCCCGACTGTCGAAGCAATCCTCTCCGAGGCGGGGGCGTTTGCTCGGGACGTCTTGCTTTCCTTGGATCGCACGCTTGATCGGCAAGGCGCCTCCTTCAATAGGCGTGGCGTTGTCACGGCGCCGGGACACAGGAACGCCTATTCAACCTTCCGCGATGGTGGATGGCTGGGCCTGTCGGCGCCCGAGCAATTTGGTGGCAAGGCTCTTCCGCAGACCATAACCGCAGCATGCCAGGAGTTCTGGCATGCTGGATCGTTGGCTTTCGCGATGGGCAATCTTCTGACAATCGGGGCCATCGAGACATTGCATCAGCACGCCAGCGGAGCCGTCGCCGAGGCCTATCTTCCCCGGCTCATATCGGGGGATTGGAGCGCAACCATGGCGCTGACGGAACCCGACGCTGGGTCCGACCTCGGCGCGATCCGGACGCGCGCGGAGCCGGCCGACGACGGGACATTCCTGCTGAAGGGCAACAAGATCTTCATCTCGTATGGAGATCACGACCTCACTGAGAACATCGTTCACTTGGTGCTGGCGCGTCTGCCGGATGCGCCCCCTGGAAGCCGAGGTCTGTCCCTCTTCCTCGTGCCGAAGGTCCTGACAGCCTTGGACGGTGCGACGACGGCCAACGACGTGCGCTGTACTGGCATCGAGGAAAAACTAGGTCAGCATGGTTCACCGACGTGCAGCATGGCCTTCGGCGAGGAGGCGGGCGCTCGCGCATGGTTGATCGGGCAACCCAACCGGGGCCTTCATGCGATGTTCACCATGATGAACAGCGCCCGCCTCGCCGTCGCCATGCAAGGCGTCGGAATTGCCGAGCGAGCGACGCAGTCGGCTGAGGCCTTCGCGTCGGAGCGCAGGCAGGGTGTTGACCCGGAAACGGGCCGCCAGGTTGCGATTTCGCAGCATCCGGATGTCCAGCGCATGCTGATGACCATGCGCTCAACGACCACGGTGGCACGTTTTCTCGCGTTGTCGACGGCCGACGCCATCGACAGGGCTCGTCACGGAGCGTCGGTCGAGGCGCGCGAGATGGCCCGTCGCGAGGCCGACATCCTCACACCGATCGCCAAAAGCTACTGCACCCAGACGGGCATCGACGTCGCTGACGCTGCCATCCAGATACATGGTGGTATGGGATATGTCGAGGAGACCGGTATCGCGCAGCTTTGGAGAGATGTGAGGGTTACCAGCATCTATGAAGGCACGAACGGTATCCAGGCGACCGATCTGGTGGCGCGCAAGCTCTCCGGCGAGGGGCTGAACTTCCTGACCGCGCTGCTGGAAGGATACGGGAGAACGGCGGACGAACTGGCGCTGCAGCCGGGGGCGTGCCGCACCGTCTGTCCAATCCTGGAGAACAGTCTGCGAACGCTTCGGGAATGCGCGATCGAGGTTGTGCAGAGCTTTCGGAAGAAGCCGGACGAGGCATTCGGTGTGGCGACGCCCTTCCTCAAACTGGCAGCGCTTTCGATCGGAGCGTCGCTGCTTGCCCGCGCCGTCGTCGAGTGTGACGAGCCGGCTTTGCGCCGACGCCTCGAACAGAGGCTGCAGTTTTTTGCAGTTTTCGTCCTCCCGGAAACGATCGGGCTGGCGCAACTGATCAAGAACGTCTGCAGACCGCAGCGGTCGTTCCCGGAGACCGCCTAATTAGGAACGTTCTGACGAAATTCCCGGACTCAATGAAGATCAAAAGACGGTCCGGAAGCGAGTGTGTGTGCATCATCCATGGAGGAGAATGGGATGAAACGACTATTGAACATGCTGCCGCTCTTGGCAGCGCTACCCGTATCGGCGACGGCCGCTGATGTCACGGTCTGCGTGACTGTCTCGGCAACCGGTCCGGCTGCTTCCCTCGGAATTCCGGAGCAGAACAGCGTGCAGTTCCTGCCGACGTCGGCGGGCGGAGCGAATATCCGTTACATCGTCTACGACGACGCCACCGATCCAACGGCCGCCACGCGCAACGCGCGCAAATGCGCTGAAAGCGACAAGGCCGATGTCATCATCGGCTCGTCCGCAGTCCCGACTTCGGTCGCAGCGGCGACGGTTGCGGCCGAAACATCTACGCCAATCGTTTCACTGTCTCCGATCAACGTTCCGGCCAATGTGAACCAATGGGCGTTCCGTGCTGTTCAGAAGAATGAACAGATGGCCAGCGCCCTTCTCGAGCACATGAAGAAAAGCGGAGTGAAGAAGCTTGGCTTCATCGGATTCGCTGACGCCTATGGCGAGGATTGGCTCAGGACGATTACCGAACTTCTGAAGGACACCGGTATCGAAATCGTCGCGACCGAACGGTTCGCTCGAAACGACACCAGCGTCACCGGCCAGGTATTGAAGCTGGTGGCATCGCGACCCGACGCGATCATCATTGGCGGGTCAGGGACGCCGTCCGCGCTGCCCGTGACCGGGCTGGCGGATCGGGCATACAAGGGCATAATTTACCAAACCCACGGCTCGGCCACAGCCGACTATATTCGGGTCGGCGGCAAGGCCGCGGAAGGCAGCATTCTTCCCGTCGGTCCAGTCGTCGTTGCGGAACAGCTGCCTGACAGCCATCCATCAAAGGCTCTCGGCGTCGAGTATACGAAGAAATACGAGGCCGCCTTCGGGAAGGGATCCGTGTCCGCGTTTGGCGGAATGATGTTCGACGCCGGGCAACTGATTTCTGCCGCCATCCCGGATGCATTGAAGAAAGGCGAGCCGGGTACCGCGGAGTTCCGACAAGCTTTGAGGGACGGGCTCGAGAACCTCCGAGAGGTCGTTTCCGTGAATGGCGTCTACACTACCGGACCGGACGACCACTTCGGGCACGATGAGCGCAGCCGTGTACTGATCACCGTGAAAGACGGTCATTTCCAGTATCTGCCTCTTTAGAAACAAGCCTCCCAAGGCTGCCACTCATCTCGGAAGCCGAGGTGGGTGGCTTTATTACCGGTGTCGGGCACTCCAATGGACAGTTCAATTGCAATTTTTCTCGCGCAGGATGGCATCCTGAATGGGTCGATCTACGCTTTGCTGGCGGTGGCATTCGTCATCCTCTTCTCGGTTACGCGCGTGATCTTCGTCGCGCAGGGGGATTTCGTGGCCTATGGCGGGCTTACGCTATCGGCGCTCGAACGGGGGCAAACGCCAGGATCCCTATGGGTTCTTTTGGTTTTCGGAATCGTCGCCGGTTTGTTGGAACTCGGCCGAGCGCGCGGCTTCGGCCTGCGGCAGCGATATAGGGCAATCATACTCGCTTACTTCCTCTTGCCCTGTGCAGTCGCTGCAGCGCATTGGCTGGGGATGGGCGAGCTAAATGGAGCGTGCCGCATCCTTCTCGCACTCGCGTTGGTCGTTCCGCTCGGGCCCTACATCTATGTCATCTTCTTCAAGGGGCTCGCTAACAGCTCGACCCTCAACCTTCTGATCGTCTCGGTTGGCGTACACTGGGTCCTCACCGGCGTCGGTCTGCTATCGTTCGGCGCGGAAGGTTATCGCACAAACGAGATGCTGAGTGCGGTCTATCAGATCGGACCACTGACAATCACGAGCCAGAGCCTCTCGGTCATCGTCCTGACCGTGGCTATCATGCTCGTCCTGTACTTCTTCTTCAACCGCAGTCTGGAGGGCAAAGCACTTCGGGCGACGGCAATCAGCACTCGCGGGGCCCGTCTGGTGGGCATTTCGGCAGAGAGCGCAGGTACGAGAGCCTTCACCATGGCCTCCGCGATCGGCGCAGCATCTGGAATCCTGATTTCGCCGATCACGACGCTCTACTACGACAGCGGTTTTCTCATCGGGCTCAAAGGCTTCATTGCCGCAATCATTGGCGGTTTTGCAAGCTATCCCGCTGCAGTCATCGGCGCGCTCGGTATCGGGTTGGCGGAAGCGTTCTGCTCATTCTGGGCCAGCGCTTTGAAGGACGCGATCGTATTTGGTCTGGTGATCCCGGTACTGATCTGGCGATCGCTGTTGTCCACTCATCCAGAGGAAGAATAGGGCTGATCATGCGTACTCTGGCGGCATCCATTGCCTTTCTAACTGCGCTTGTCGCATTCGTTCCCGGCGTTCCGCCGTTCTGGATATCACTGTTCAACCTGATCGGCCTGGCAAGCCTTGTCGCCATCGGTCTGGTTATCCTCACAGGCGTGGGCGGAATGACGTCTTTCGGGCAAGCGGCATTTGTCGGTTTCGGTGCCTATACATCCGCGATCCTAACGACGCAGTATGGCCTCTCACCGTGGGCTACGCTGCCGATCGCGTTGCTTGTTACCGCCGTTGCCGCGCTGCTTATCGGCCTTGTGACCATACGCCTGTCCGGGCATTATCTGCCTCTCGGAACGATCGCTTGGGGAATGGCGATTTACACGCTGTTCGGCAACCTCCAGATAACGGGCGGTTTCAATGGAATCTCCGGCGTTCCTCCACTGACGCTTTTCGGTGTCGCCCTCGTCGACCCGAAGCAGGTCTATCCGCTCGTCTGGCTGTCCGTTGTCGTGGCGGTTGTCGCAACACGGAACCTTTTGAACTCACGGGTCGGTCGTGCGATCCGCGCCTTGCGCGGCGGGCGGATAGCAGCTGAATCCTTCGGAATTCATACGGAGCGCTACAAGCTTGCGGTGTTTCTCTATGCGGCTCTACTCGCCGGACTTTCCGGCTGGCTGTTCGCACACATACAGCGTGCTGTAACGCCGACGGCTTTCGGCCTCAATGCGGGCATCGAGTACCTGTTGATGGCTGTCCTGGGTGGCGCCGGTCATGTCTACGGTGCGATCTTGGGGGCTGCGGTAGTGGTCATGCTAAAGGACCAGCTTCAGGACGTCCTTCCGATATTCTTCGGCAGCGGAGGAAGTTATGAAGTCGTCGTTTTCGGGTTGATGCTATATCTCATCCTGCAATTCGCACGTGACGGCCTTTGGCCGCTGATCGCCGCACGCTTCCCGAAAACTACGGGCCGAGCCATTGAAATTCCGTCTGGCAACGTTGTGGGCGCGCCGGACGGCTCGGAGCGGGTTGGCAGCGAAATCCTGCGTGCCAATGGCCTTGTGAAGCGTTTTGGCGGTCTGGTTGCCGTGAACGGCGTCGACCTTTCAGTAAGAGCGGGCGAAATCGTTACGCTGCTCGGGCCGAACGGGGCGGGCAAGAGCACGACCTTCGATCTGCTGACCGGGATCAGTCGGCCATCCGCAGGGGAGATCGCACTGAGCGGCCGGCGTGTCGAGGGCGTTCCATCTCGGCGCATTGCCGCTCTTGGCGTCGGGCGTACCTTTCAGCACGTCAAGCTCGTAGGTGACATGACCGTTCTCGAGAATGTTGCGTTGGGTGCTCACCTCAGAGGCCGTGCGGGGTTTCTTCGCAGCGTGCTGAAGCTTGACCGCGGCGAAGAACATCGGCTCATGCGGATGGCGGGTCAGGCTCTGGATTTAATCGGTCTCGCGGATCAAGCCGCTACGCCCGTGTCGGAACTCTCTCTCGGCTCCTCTCGTTTAGTCGAAATAGCGCGCGCGCTTTGTCTCGAGCCGAAGCTGCTGCTTTTGGACGAGCCGGCTGCCGGTCTCAGAAAATTCGAAAAAGACGCGTTGGCCCTGGTTTTGCAGCGGCTGCGGCGCGATGGTTTGGGTATCCTCCTTGTTGAGCACGATATGGATTTCGTCATGAACCTGACCGACAGGATCCTTGTCTTGGATTTTGGCACATTGATCGCGGAAGGGGTGCCAGCAGAGATCAGAGCCAATGCGAAGGTTCAACAAGCTTATCTGGGAGGAGTCGCATGACTGTTCACCTAAGCGTTTCCTCGATCACCGCGGGTTACCAGAAGAAGGACGTGCTCCACGAACTGAGGCTTTCCGTACTGCGGGGACAGATTGTGAGTTTGATCGGACCGAATGGCGCTGGAAAATCCACTTTTCTCTTGTCGTTGATGGGGCTGGTGCGCAGTTCTGGCTCAATAAGATACGAGGGAGAGGAGATTTCCGGTTTGCCGACCGAGGAACGGGTTCGGATGGGAATGAGCTTGGTTTCCGAAAAGCGTGACTTATTCTCCGCGCTTTCTGTCGAGGATAACCTCATCCTTGGTTCGTACGCTCGCAACCGCGCCGATCGAAGCCACTCGTTGGATGAAGTATTTTCCTTGTTTCCACGCTTGAAGGAGCGCCGGCGACAAGAGGCCCTAACACTTTCAGGTGGGGAGCGGCAGATGCTCGCGATGGGGCGAGCTTTGATGGCGAAGCCGAAACTGCTGCTGCTCGACGAACCCAGCCTCGGGCTAGCTCCCCTAATCGTGCGTGATATTTTCACCATCATTCAAAGACTACAACAGGCCGGGATATCGATTCTACTTGTGGAGCAGAATGCCCGCGCCGCGCTAGAAATCGCCAGTTGGGGCTATGTGTTGGAGCTTGGAAGTTTCGTCCTTGTGGGATCTGCAGCCGCATTGGCGCAGGATCCTCGGGTCCTGGCGAGCTATCTTGGATCGGCAGACATAGGTAGCGCCCACTACGCCGACGAAGGCCGGAACATCTCGGAGCGGGTCGTCTGATGGCGGTGCGTCAACGAGCTTCCGCCGCGATCGTCACCGACCTCTTCGCCCTCTGGCAGAAGACCTGCCGCGCGTCTCTGGAAAATCGAAGCTCGCCGAGGCGCTCCGCTATGCCATCTCGCGTCGCGCCATCTTCGAACGCTTCCTAGCCGACGGACGCATTGAGATCTACTCAAACATCGTCGAACGAGCAATCCGGCCCCAGGCCATTACGCGAAAGAACTCCCTCTTCGACGGCAGCGACCGCGGCGGGAGGACCTGGGCAGCCATCGCCACGCTGCTGCAGACGGCAAAGATGAACAACGTCGATCCTCTTGCCTGGCTCATCCAGATACGCGTCGGCTTGCGGGCGAACTCTTCAATTGCCGACAATTTCTCACTCTGACCGGGATCGACTGGCGAAGGCTTAGTGGCGGCAGCGGTTTTCGATTTCCGTCAGGTGCAAGGGCTGAACTGTCTCGCCACCGGCGTATGAAAATTTTCACGGGCTTAGCCCGGTGTGATGTGCGCGCGTCAGACGACGCGCGCTTAGGCACAAGCTGGAGCCAGCGTTTGGTTAGTGTGAATCGCGCATCAAGACATGATCAAGCCGCCATCCACATTGATCGTCTGGCCGGTGATGTAGCTTGCATCCTCAGACGCGAGAAACGCGACGAGTGCACTGACTTCGGCGGGGGTGCCGGCGCGGCCCATGGGGATGCCTTCGACCCATTCGGCCATGAGTTCGCCGGGGCCGTACTCGCCGAGCATCTTCCCCCAGACCCGGTCGTTATAGTCCCACATCTCGGTGTGGATGATGCCGGGGCAGATTGCATTCACTGTTATGCCCTCGCGGGCGAGTTCTTTGGCAAGGCTCTGTGTCAAACCGACAACGCCGAATTTCGAGGCGGCGTAGTGTGGCGTGTAGATGAAGCCCTGGCGCGCCTGGCCGGAGGCGGTATTGATCAGGCGGCCCTTCGTGCCGCTGGCGCGGAAGCGACGGATCGCCTCCTGGCAGCACAGGAAGACTCCCTTGGTGTTCACGTCGAGGTTGAGGTCCCATTCGCGCTCGGTGAGGTCCTCGACCTTGGCGATGGTGATGACGCCGGCATTCTGCACAGAGACGGAAATGGCACCGAGTTTCGTCTCAGCCTCGCCATATGCCTCCTGCACGGTCTTGGCGTCCGTTACGTCCAGCGTAAGGCCAATCACCTCGGCACCGGTTTCCTTTGCCAGCGCTTCGGCAGCTGCCGGCGTGTCCTTTTCGATCGCCGCGATGGCCACCTTCGCGCCCTCGTCGGCAAATCGCTTGGCAATGCCGCGGCCGATGCCCTTGTTTCCCCCGGTGACAAAAACAGTCTGGCCTGCGAAACGTCTCATGTTTGTCTTCTCCATAATACGCAGCAGGCCGAGGGCTGATCTCGGGTAAGATCAGGCCGTGAGCCGAGCTGCAGTGAACTTGTCGGTGACAAGCACATCGATGATGCCCAGCTTCAGAGCGCCGGCGATGGCCTGGGTTTTCGATTCTCCGCCCGCCAATGCGATAACCCTGTCAGTCTTGCGCAGGTCCTCCAGCGAAATGCCGATGACGCGCTCGTTGAGGGGCGTTTCGACCGGTTTCCCGTCCTTGTCATAGAACCGGTAGGAAATCTCGCCGACCGCGCCGGCCTCGTGCAGCATCGCCATTTCCTGGCGGGAGAAGACGTTGCCGGAGCGGGCGAGGAGTTCGGACGGCTCGACCGCGCCAATGCCGACGATGGCAAGGCTGAGACGGCCGAAGAGGTCCATCGTCTCACGCACGACAGGGTCGGCGAGCATGACGAGCTTTGCCTCGCGCGAGGAGGTGATGCCTTGGACGAGGAGGAGCCGCGGTTCACCGCCGGTGAGCCGTCCCAGTCGCGCCATGAGCTGTGTGGCATGGGTCTGCACCGAGGCGTCGCCCATGCCGCCGAGGATCTGGACGATGTACTTCGCCTTGGCATTCTTGAGCGGGTGGATATTGTCCACCATGCGCAGAATGGTCTGGCTCCAGCTCGAGACGCCGACAATTTCGTCCTGCTGCAGGGTGACTTCGAGGAAGTGGGCTGCGGCCTCGCCGATGCGGGCCATGATCGCCCCGTCGCGGTCCTCGGAACAGTCGATGACAATGGCCTCCGTTAGGCCATAGCGTTCGCGCAGCGCGGATTCGAGCTCGGTAAATGTCCCCGCCGGCGGGATGACTGTCGTGCGCACGATGTCTTCCTGCTCGGCCCGCTTCAGCATGCGCGAAACGGTGGCTTGTGACATATGCATGACCCCGGCGATCTCCGCCTGCAGCTTGCCCTCGATATGGTACATCTGGGCAACGCGGGCAATTAGTCGCAGCTCGTTGAGCCGTCCCATGGGGTCCTCCGGGGTGAATTTTTATTCACTCATAGTTGAAGAACCCGGAGCGGTCGAGCGGTAGATCGCGTCCTGCCAAACCAGAAGGCGATCTGTAGCGTCGCAAGCACGCGGCACGATGGGGTTGCCGGCGCGGGGCAGGGCCGCGATTGCGGCAAGATCGGACCAGACACCCAGCGAAAGGCCAGCGAGGTACGCCGCACCAAGGGCGGAGGCCTCGGGCGCGTCGCATTGGATGATGACGTGGTTCAGCGTGTCGGCCACGCATTGCATGAGGAAAGTGTTCTGACTTGGGCCGCCATCGACATAGAGGCGGCCGAGTGGCGTCGGCGATTGATCAGACATGGCCTTGAAGACGTCATGGACCTGGAAGGCCATGGAATCGGTTACCGCTCGAGCCATCTGGGCGCGGGTCGTGTTGAAGGTGATGCCGGAAAACAGCGCTCGAGCATCAGCATGCCAATAAGGCGCACCGAGGCCGACGAAGGCCGGCACGAAGCCCGGCCCTCCAGGCTGGGCGGTTGCGGCGAGATCGGTGAGGGCCTGTATATCCGGAAGGCCCAGCATCTCGGCCATCCAGGGCAGGGCGGCGGCTGAGACGAGGATGTTGCCCTCGAAGGCATAGGTTGGTTTTCCGGCGATCGACCAAGCGATTGTCGTGGTGATGCCCTGCTGCGGCGCGACGAAGCGGGGCAGGGTCGTCATGATCGACGAGCCGGTGCCAAAGGTCACCTTGCCGTCGCCGGGATTGAACGCACCGTGGCCGAAGAGGGCGGCATGGCTGTCGCCGATGGCCGAGGCGATCGGAATACCGTCCCGGAGGCCTGGCACATTCTTCGTCGATCCGAAACGGGCGGCGCTGTCGCGTACCTCCGGCAGTGCGGATTTCGGCACACCGAAAAGGCCGCACAGTTCGTCACTCCAGGCCTGTCCGTTGAGGTCGTAGAGCTGGCTGCGGGCGGCGTTGGCGGCATCGCATGCATGGACCGAGCCATCCGTGAAGCAATGGATCAGCCAGGCGTCGATCGTACCCAGCCGGACCTCGTGTCCGGCGGGGACGCGATCGAGCAGCCATTTCATCTTGGGGCCGGGGAACATCGGGTCGATGGGGAGGCCGGTGAGCGCCTGGACGCGGGCGGCATGGCCCGCCGCGATCAGGCCGGCGCAGGCCGGCGCGCTGCGGCGGCATTGCCAGCTCACCACCGGGCCGAGCGGTTTGCCCGTTGCGGCATCCCAAACGGTGACCGACTCGCGCTGGTTGGAAATCGCGATGCCCAGGACGTCGACGGCAGGCCCGGCCTGCAGACAGGCGGCAATCGCCTTCTGAACCGATTTCCAGATGCGAAGCGGGTCCTGCTCCACCCAGCCGGGCTGTGGATGTTCGATGCCGACCGGAGATGCGCCACGCGAGAGGATCTCCCCGGTCGTCGAAACGAGGATGGCTTTGGAATTCGTGGTGCCCTGGTCAATGGCGAGAATGGCGGTCGTCATGGCGGCTCCGGCAGGTAGAAACTGGGGGCGCGGCGACAGGGAGGATTTGCCGCGCCCGGCACGAAATCTAAACCCGCACAATCATGCGCGGGAAGACTTGCGTGCAATCAATGCTACGGCCGCCTCGGCGATGGCGGCAGGCGACATACCAAATTCGTCGAGCAGGAATTCGGCCGACCCGGTTGGGGCGAAAATGCCCGGAACGCCGAGGATCTTCATCGGCACAGGGGCTTCGGCCACGACGAATTCGGCGACGGCGGAACCGAGGCCGCCGAAGGTGGAATGCTCTTCCGCCGTCAGGATGGCGCCGGTGTCGCGGGCGGCAGCCACCACGGCATCGACATCAATCGGCCGGACTGTCGCCATGTTGAGGACGCGAGCACCGATTCCCTGTTCAGCCAAGATATCGGCCGCCTTGAGCATGCGGTGGGTCAGTGTGCCGTTGGCGACAAGGGTGATGTCGTCGCCTTCGCGTAGCAGGTTGGCCTTGCCCAACTCGAACTTGTGGTCCGGCGGAAGGAGATCCGGGACGCCGACGCGCGACAGGCGCAGGAAGACCGGACCCTCGTAATGGGCCGCCCATTCCACGGCCGCGGCCGTTTCGATCGAATCACAGGGCGCAATCACGGGCAGATTCGGCAGCACGCGGGTCCAGGCGAAATCCTCGATGGAATGGTGCGTCGGACCAAGTTCGCCATAGGCCATGCCGGAAGATATTCCGACCAGCTTCACGTTCGCGTTCGAATAGGCGATGTCGGCCTTTATCTGCTCCAGCGACCGGCCGGTCAGGAAGCAGGCGGCGCCGCAGACGAAGGGTAGCAGCCCGCCATTTGCAAGGCCCGCGCCCACGCCCACCATGTTCTGTTCGGCGATGCCGACATTAACCAGCCGTTCCGGCCATTTGGACTTGAAGCCGCCGAGCTTGGACGAGCCGACGGAGTCGTTGCAGACCGCCACGACCTTGGGGTTGTCTGCGCCCAGGCGCTCCAGCACGGCAACGAAGGCGTCTCGGCAATCGTGCAGCTTGGGAGAGGGGATCACATCCTTCATTACAGGGCCTCCGAAAGCTCAGCCACGGCTATTTTGTATTGTTCTGCATTCGGCACCTTGTGGTGCCAGTCGACCTTGTCCTGCATGAAGGAAATGCCGTGGCCCTTGTTGGTATGGGCGACGATGCAGTGCGGGCGTTCGCCGCCGCGCTCCAGCGCGGGCACGATTTCGTCCATGGCGTTGCCGTTGATCTCGGTGACGTCCCAGCCGAAGGCTTCGAGCTTGGCGGGGAACGGGGCGAGATTGTTGGTGTCCTTCAGAGCGGCGCCCTGCTGGAAGCGGTTGTGGTCGATGATCAGGGTCAGGTTGTCGAGGCCGAACTGCGCGGCCGACGCGATGGCCTCCCAGTTGGATCCTTCCTGCATTTCGCCGTCACCGGTCAACACATAGGTGTGGTATTTCGCGCCCGTCAGCTTTGCGGCCTTCGCCATGCCCACCGCCACCGGCAGGCCATGGCCGAGCGGGCCGGTATTGGTCTCGACGCCCGGCACCTTGGTGCAGTTCGGATGCCCGTTGAGACGCGAATGTGGCTTCAGGAATGTGCCGATCTCTTCTTCCGGTATGAAGCCGCGCTTGGCCAGCGTCACATAGAGCGCCAGCGCCACATGGCCTTTCGACAGCACGAAACGGTCGCGCTCCGGATGTTTCGGCTGTTCGGGCCAGATGCGCAGCACGCGAAAATAGAGCGCCGTCAGAATGTCTATGGCGGACATCTCCCCGCCGATGTGGCCGGCGCCGGCTTCGAAAACCGCTTGCAGATCGCGAAGGCGTATCTGTCGAGCGATGCGGTCGAGATCGTTCGGCTGCATGTTACCTCTCAGGATGAATATTTATACACTATGCAATATGTTTGCAGATTGAGCGGCATTGTCAAGCGCCAAACCCATGCTGTAGCCAATTTCCCTGAGCGCAAGAATACCCGTTGACACGTCGATCAATGCTAATGTATGAATTTGCAGACACTAGTGAATATTTATGCTAGCTCGGTGGGGAGCCTGCAGATAGCTGGAGAAGGAGGATTTATGGTGGCGCTAGCGAAAACACACGATGTGGTCGGCCGAAGAATGCTGCCCTCGCTGCGGGGTGCAACCGGGCCCTTAATTGGTCTCATCGTCCTGTGCCTCTTCCTGACCTTCGCAAGTGACAAATTCCTATCGGTCCGGAACTTTCTCAATGTGCTCGATCAGATCACGGTGCTTGGCGTCATGGCCGTAGGCATGACATTGGTCATCCTGATCGGCGGGATCGATCTTGCGGTCGGCTCCGTCATGGCGCTGGCGATGATGGTGCTCGGTTATCTGAACATAATGGCGGGCGTGCCGATGTGGTTGGCCATCCCACTCGCGCTGCTGGTTGCCTCGCTCAATGGCCTTGTCGCGGGGCTGCTCATAACGCGCTTCAACGTGCCGGCCTTTATCGCGACGCTCGCCATGATGTCGATTGCGCGCGGCCTTGCAAACATGATCACCGACGGACAGCAGCTCATCGGCTTTCCGGCCTGGTTCAATACAATGGCGATCGTTCGTTTCGGCGGCTTCCTGACGCTGACTGTCGCCGTGATGCTGGTGGTCTTCATCGTCGGCTTACTCTATCTCCGTTACCGCCATGGCGGGCGCTCGCTCTATGCGATCGGCGGCAATGCCGAAGTTGCCCGATTGGCAGGCATTAACGTGAACCGTGCAACCGTACTCGTCTATGTCGTGTCGAGCTTGCTTGCCGGTCTTTCCGGCATGGTCCTCGCGGCGCGTCTCGACTCGGTGCAACCGTCTTCGGGCGTGTCCTATGAACTCGACGCCATCGCGGCGGTTGTCATCGGTGGCACCTCGCTCTCCGGCGGTACTGGCGGCATCGGCGGTACCATCATCGGCGTGCTGATCATCGGCGTGCTGCGCAATGGCCTCAACCTGCTCAGCGTCTCCCCGTTCATGCAGCAGGTCATTATCGGCGGCGTCATCGTGCTCGCCGTGACCGCCGAGACTTACCGCAAACGCAAGTAACGATTATTCGCCCCCGCCTGCGCGGACGCGGCTGGGCATTGAAAACGGTCAGCAATGGTGCGGGCCGACAAAAAGGGTAGGTGGTCCCTTCTGCCAGGACAGGAAGCCACCAAACAACTCGGAGGAGAAAACTATGAAGTTGTCCAAACTCCTGATGGCAGCAACCGTGGCTGCGGTGCTTGCGTCTCCCGCGGCCGCTGCGGAGGTAAAAAAGATCGGCCTTGCCGTTCCGAACCTCCAGGCTGACTTCTTCAACCAGATCAAGCTCGGCGTCGAAAAACACGCCAAGGAGAAGGGCATTGACGTGGTCGTCGTCGACGCGAAGAACGACACGAACACCCAGGTCAGTCAGGTGCAAGACCTGATGACCCAGGACATCGATGCGTTCATCTATATCCCGGCCGGCGCCGCCGCCGCTGCCGTGCCGACCCGCCTTGCCCGCGAGGCTGGCATTCCGGTGATCAACGTCGACCGCGTTCCGGAAGGCGCGCCCGGTGATACCTTCATCGCTGGCGAGAGCGTCGACTCCGCTTACGCCGTGTGCAAGCACATCATCGAGAAGGCCGGTGGCTCGGGCAAGATGGCGATCATCCACGGACAGAAGGGCACGACGCCGGAAGTCGACCGTTTCACTGGGTGCAAGCGCGCCATCGACGAGAGCAAGGGCGTCGAGCTCGTCGACCAGCAGTGGAGCAACATGTGGTCGGCGGACGAGGGCTTCTCGATCGCGCAGAACATGTTGCAGGCCAATCCGGACATCACCATCATCTTCGGCCAGGCCGACGGCCTCGCCATGGGCGCTGCGAAGGCGGTCGATGTCGCCAATCTCTCGGACAAGGTGATCATCGGCGGCTACGACGGCGACGTCTCGGCCCTCGAATACCTTGCCAAGTGCAAGGGTCCGTTCATCGCCACCGCGACCCAGAGCACGCAGAAGATGGGCGTCCTCGCCGTCGAATCCGCGCTTGCCGTCGCCGCCGGCCAGAAGGTCGAGGAGCGCCAGACGCCGAACGCCGTTCTGACAACCTGCGAGAACGCGCCGGAATTCGTGAAGAGCCACCCGTAACCCGGATTCAGACCCGAAAGGCAGCAGCGCCATGACGACCCGCTCTCCCATCCTGTCGCTCCGTGGAATTCAGAAGTCCTACGGCCCGATCAAGGTTCTCCACGGTGTTGATCTCGACATCTATCCAGGAGAAGTCGTGGCGCTGCTCGGTGAAAACGGTGCCGGAAAATCGACCCTGTCGAACATCATTTCCGGCACCGTCCAGCCCTCGGCCGGAGAAATGACCTGGCTCGGCAAAAGTTACACTCCCGCCGATCCCCGCGCCGCGATGGACGAGGGGGTAGGCATGATCCATCAGGAGCTGAAGCTGCTTCCGAAGCTCTCCATTGCGGAGAACGTGTTCGTCGGCCGCTATCCGATGAAGGCGGGCCGGATCGATCGCAAGGCGATGGAAGATCGGGCACGCAGCGGCCTTCACCGGCTCGGCCTCGACATCTCGCCCGATCGGCTTGTCGAAGGGCTTTCGACCGGCAAGCAGCAGCTCATCGAAATCGCCAAGGCGCTGACGCTCAATGCGCGCCTCCTCATCCTCGACGAACCGACCGCCGCGCTGGGTGGCGAGGAGACTCAGCTTCTCTTCCAGCAGATCGAACGGCTGAGGGCGGAAGGGGTCGGCATCATCTACATTTCGCACCGCCTCGAGGAAATCCGCCAGATCGCCGACCGCATCGTCGTCATGCGTGACGGCGCCAAGGTGCAGGAGTTCGACAGCGGCGACGTGCCGATCCGCACTATTGTCGAGGCGATGGTCGGCCGCTCCCTGGAGCGCATGTTCCCGGCGCTTCCGACGCCCACGGATGAGGTGACGCTGGAGGTGCGGAGCCTTTCCTCAGCCTCCAACGCTTTCCGCGACATCAACTTTTTCGTACGCAAGGGCGAAGTCTTCGGCATCGCCGGCCTCATGGGCGCCGGTCGCACCGAACTGGTGCGCGCCATCACGGGCGCCGACCCTATTTCCGGCGGGGAAGTGCTCCTGCGCGGCAAGGCCATTACGCCTCGCTCCCCCATCGACGCGATCCGCAATGGCATCGTTCTCGTGCCGGAGGACCGCAAGCTTCAGGGAGTCGTGCTCGATCATTCGATTGCGGAGAATATCGGCTACGCCAATCTCGGCGAGATCGCCTCTAGCGGCTGGCTCTCCTCGCGCCGTATCCAACAGTTCGCCGAGGACTATATCAGGAAATTCGGCGTCAAGGGCCGCGGCGGCCAGAATGCGAGCGAGCTTTCCGGCGGTAACCAGCAGAAGGTCGTGCTCGCCAAGTGGCTGGCGCGCAAGCCGCAGGTCGTGGTGCTGGACGAACCGACACGCGGCATCGATGTGGGTGCCCGGTCATCGATCTATGATCTCATAATGGACCTCGCCCGGCAGGGCGTAGCCGTGATCGTGGTCAGTTCGGATCTCGAGGAGGTACTCGGTGTATCCAGCCGCATCATGGTCATGGCCAAGGGTAAGCAGTCGGGTATCCTGAACCGCGAGGACGCAAATGACGTCTCGGTTATGGAACTGGCGACGATCTGAACAGGGAAGAATGTTTATGTCTGAAATCACTCTCAACGCGCCGAAATTGTTCGATCTTTCCGGAAATGTTGCCTTGGTGACCGGTGCGGGCAGCGGCATTGGCCAGCGCATCGCCATGGGGCTGGCGCAATGCGGCGCGAATGTCACACTGCTCGACCGCCGGACCGACGATGGCCTCGCAACCACCGCAGACTTTGTCGCCAAGGTAGGGCGCCGCAGCATCCAGATCGCCGCGGACGTGACCAGCAGCGCGGCGCTCAACGAAGCAGTCGCCCGCACTGAGGCGGAACTTGGCTCGCTGACCCTCGCCGTCAATGCGGCCGGCATCGCCAACGCGAACCCGGCGGAGGAGATGGAGGAAAGCCAATTCCAGACGATGATGGACATCAATCTGAAGGGCGTTTTCCTCTCCTGCCAGGCAGAGGCACGCGCCATGCTGAAGAACGGTCGCGGCTCAATCGTCAACATCGCCTCGATGTCCGGCGTGATCGTCAACCGCGGCCTCAGCCAGTGCCATTACAACGCCTCAAAGGCCGGCGTGATTCACATGACGAAGTCGATGGCGATGGAATGGGTCGGGCGCGGCATCCGTGTCAACACGATCAGTCCCGGCTATACGGCCACGCCGATGAACACTCGACCCGAGATGGTGCATCAGACCAAGCTGTTCGAGGAGCAGACGCCGATGCAGCGCATGGCGACGGTCGATGAAATGGTCGGCCCGGCAGTCTTCCTCCTGTCGGATGCTGCAAGCTTCGTGACCGGTGTCGACCTTCTCGTCGACGGCGGGTTCTGCTGCTGGTGATCGTTATGCGTAAGAAGCTAGTCGCAGGAAACTGGAAAATGAATGGCCTCTCTTCCTCCCTAGAAGAGGTCATGGCGATGACGACCACGGCGGACCGACTCGATTGCGACCTGGTCGTCATCCCCCCATTCACGCTCATAGAGCGAGCATGCACTGCATCTAAAGGATCGAAGCTCCTGATTGGCGGGCAAAATTGCCACGCACAAAAATCCGGAGCTTTCACCGGAGACGTCTCAGCAGATATGCTTCTGGATGCTGGTGCGAAATTCGTTATCCTGGGGCACTCGGAACGCAGGACCGAACACGGAGAGACCGACGCACTGGTATCAGCAAAAGCCGCGACGGCAATCCAAAGCGGCTTGGTGGCGATCATTTGCGTTGGCGAAACTCAAGACGAAAGGGATGCGAACCAAACGCTTGCCGTCATCGAGCGGCAGCTGGCCGGTTCGGTCCCGGACACGGCGACATCGGCCAACACCGTCGTTGCCTATGAGCCGGTGTGGGCAATTGGGACGGGACGCGTGCCTACTGTAGCCCAGATTGCTGAAGTCCATCTTGCGATCCATGCCGCGCTTAAGAAGCGGTTTGGGGACGATGGTGGCTCCGTTTCGGTGCTGTACGGCGGCTCGGTAAAGCCATCAAATGCCCAGTCAATCTTTGCGATTGAGTACGTTGATGGCGCACTCGTCGGCGGGGCTTCGCTCAAAGCCTCTGATTTCTCCGCAATTGCGGAAGCGCTGAACGCTTAACGATTCAACCGGATGCCCGTTCAAACCGGGCAAAAATCCTTCCTAGCCGCAAATCGATGCAGCCGTCTGGTTTGCAAACGGAGAACCTATGTCTGTCTCATTGGTCGCCGAGAAGGCGAAAATCGATCCCGAGAATTTCGCGCTCGCCAACTGCATACGCGCTTTGGCCATCGATGCTGTCGAGGCGGCAAAGTCCGGTCACCCGGGTGCTCCGATGGGAATGGCAGATGCCGCAACGGTCCTGTTCAGGAAACATCTGAGATTTGACGCTAGCGCTCCGGATTGGCCGAACAGAGACCGTTTCGTCCTGTCCAATGGCCACGCATCGATGTTGCTCTACAGCCTGCTGCATCTCACCGGCTATGACGACATGACCATCGAGGAAATTCGCAACTTCCGTCAATGGGGATCAATCACCGCGGGGCATCCAGAATATGGTCATGCCAAGGGCGTCGAAACGACAACGGGGCCACTGGGGCAGGGGATCGCGACGGCTGTCGGCATGGCGCTTGCCGAGAAGCGCTTGGCGGCTGAGTTTGGCGACGATCTGGTCAACCACCGCACCTATGTCTTCGTGGGCGACGGCTGTCTTCAAGAGGGGATTGGTCAGGAGGCGATTTCGCTCGCTGGGCATCTCGGTCTCGGTAAGCTGATTGTCATCTACGACGATAACCAGATCACGATTGATGGACCTACCTCGATTAGCTTCTCCGAAGATATTCCTGCCCGGTTCGCGGCATGTGGTTGGCATGTACAGTCCTGTGACGGTCATGACTCACACGCTCTTGATGCTGCGCTGCAGAAGGCGAAGGCGGAGACGAGCAAGCCTTCTCTTATTGCCGCAAAGACTGTGATCGGGTTCGGATCGCCTAACAAGGCAGGAACCTACGCTGTCCACGGTTCCCCCCTCGGAGACGCCGAAGCTGCGACGACGAAGGAAGTGATTGGTTGGCGCGAGGCACCGTTCGAAATTCCGGAGCACCTCGCTAACCAGTGGAGAGCCGTCGGCCAACGCGGACGCAAAGAACGCCAGGCATGGGACGAGCTGCTTAACTCAAAACCCGACGTCCTCAAGTCGGAGTTCACCCGGAGAGTGGAAGGAAGGCTGCCGCAGGACTTCGACAGCGTGATCGAAAAGGCGCGAGCCGATCTCTTCGCCGAACCCAAGAAGGCTGCCACCCGCAAGGCCAGCCAGATGGCGTTGGAGGCACTAGCTGGAAGCGTCCCTGAAATGATCGGCGGCTCGGCCGATTTGACCGGCTCCAATCTCACCCGCGTGAAAGCGGTTGATACACAATACACTCGCGAGGCGGCTGGTCGGTACATTGGCTACGGTGTCCGCGAGTTCGCGATGGCGGCGGCCATGAACGGCCTTTGCGTTCATGGCGGTTTCATTCCGTACGGCGGTACATTTTTGATGTTCTCCGATTACGCCCGCAATGCCATCCGTCTCTCTGCGCTGATGAAGCTCGGCGTCATCTACGTCATGACCCACGATTCCATCGGTCTTGGGGAAGATGGTCCAACTCACCAGCCGGTCGAACACCTGGCATCCTTGCGAGCTATCCCCGGCCTCAATGTTATGCGCCCTGCCGATACGGTAGAAACGCTGGAGGCCTGGGAGATTGCGATCCGCAACCGACACTTCCCAACTTTGCTCGCTCTTTCTCGTCAAGACGTGCCGCAACTCAGACTGAACGCTTCCAACGAAAACCTCAGCGCAAAGGGCGCTTACGTCATTCGGCACTTTGGGAAAGGTCGCGACGTCACAATCATCGCTACCGGCACTGAGGTCGCGCTTGCGGTTGAGGCTTCCGAGGAGCTGCATCGCCGAGGTTATTCGGTCGCTGTCGTGTCGATGCCATCCTGGCAACTCTTCGACCAGATGCCGCGAGCATACCAGGCTGAGGTTCTCGGCAACGCGCCACGCCTGGCCGTCGAGGCCGCAGGGAAGTTCGGATGGACGCGCTACGTCGCCTCCGAAGATGACGTCATCGGCATGTCTGGGTTCGGTGCCTCTGCTCCCGCGGAAAGGCTCTACGCCGAGTTCGGAATTACTAAAGATGCCATCGTGGCGAGGGCAAAGGCCGTTATAGCCAGCAAGGAGAATATCTAATGCAGTTTTTCGTAGACACCGCCGTCGTTGCCGAGATCAAGGAGCTGAACGACTACGGTCTCCTGGACGGGGTGACGACCAATCCATCTCTGATCGCCAAGTCTGGCCGGGACTTCAAGGAAGTCATTGCGGAAATTTGCTTGATCGTCGACGGACCTGTTTCGGCGGAGGTTGCTTCGACGCAGTTTGAAGGCATGGTCAAGGAAGGCGAGCTGCTTGCCAAAATCGGCACAAACGTCGTGATCAAGCTTCCGCTGACCCTCGATGGTCTAAAGGCGTGCAGGCACTTCTCCCAGAAGGGCATTCGTACCAACGTAACCCTCTGCTTCTCGGCAAACCAGGCGCTTCTGGCCGCCAAGGCCGGAGCTACCTACATCTCCCCGTTCGTTGGTCGCCTTGATGACATCAACGCTGACGGCATCGAACTGATCCGCGACATCCGTCAGATTTACGACAATTACGATTTTGAGACCCAGATACTGGCTGCGTCGATCCGATCTGCCAACCACGTCAAGGACGCCGCCTTGGCGGGCGCAGATGTCGCGACGATCCCTGCGAATGTCATCAAGGGTCTTGCCAACCATGTGCTGACAGACAAGGGGCTTGAGCAGTTCACAAAGGACTGGGCCGCCACCGGTCAGTCGATTGTGTAAGCCACTGGGGGCGGCACCAACATGGCCGGAGCGAGGCTTTAACAGCTTCGCTCATGGTCTCGCTCGATAGAATAGTTGCGATCACACATGGCACTAGGGAGTTGGTGCGTCTGCGCATTGCGCAAGCGATCGCAAGAACTTTATCGTCGGAGGCATTCAAGCGGAGGAAGGCCAGGCTGTGTCTCGTCGACAATGTGACAAATGCCGGCAGCGTCAACACTGACTGCGGCAGGGCGGCAAAAGCTTCGGACCGGTGGCACCCAGGGTTAACAATCGCCATCCGACTAATGATGCATGGCGTTCAAGCAACTTTTGGAATGCCTTTGCGCAATCGGACAGATTCATGACGGATTCCTTCTTGAAATTGGAGTGGGCCCCTGATTATCTGAATAACGTTCTCAGGGCGGGGTGAGATTCCCCACCGGCGGTATCAGGAATTTTCCTGGAGCCCGCGAGCGCTTCCACTCCAAGGTGGAAGGTCAGCAGACCCGGTGCGATGCCGGGGCCGACGGTATAGTCCGGATGGAAGAGAACATGTCTGCAAAACCGCCCCTGACATGGCGGCTGTAGGCCTGTTCGCCCAAGGGATTGAAACGCCGATAGCGGCAACCCTTGAAAGGCATGAAATGGCAATCTCAAAAATTGAAGACGCAATAGCGGTCCTGGCGCGCGGCGGCATGATAGTTGCCGTGGACGACGAGGATCGTGAGAACGAGGGCGATATTATCGTCGCCTCTGAGGCAGTGACGCCAGAGACGATCGCGTTCATGATGAAACATGCTCGCGGACTCATCTGCGTGGCAATGGAGGGCAGGCGACTCGACGCGCTCGAGATCCCGCTGATGGTTCCGCAGAACACCGAACTGCACAAGACAGCCTTCACCGTTTCCGTCGACTACCTGCCCGGAACGACCACTGGCATTTCCGCCGCCGACCGCGCAGCGACGGTCAAGGCGCTGATGGATCCCGCCGCCCAACCGGCGGAATTCGCCCGACCGGGCCACATTTTTCCCCTCAGGGCCCATCCAAACGGTGTGCTCGGCCGTCCAGGGCACACGGAGGCTGCAATTGAGCTTGCGCGTCTTGCCGGCAAGGCCGCCTCGGGGGTGATCTGCGAAGTCGCCAATGACGATGGAACGATGGCAAGGCTTCCGGAGCTTATTGTCTTCGCCGAGACGCACGGGATGCCGTTGATCACGATCAAGGACCTGATCAAGTTTGTCGAAGAGCTGTCGGCCGACACTGCGGACGCTGCCTAAATCGACAAAACGTGGAAGAGAGGGCTATGCCCCTCCAGATCACCGACAAACCCGTCGGTTTTTCGCCGGGTTTTGTTGCTCCGGGCTGGGATTGCGGTGGCTCGGTAGCGAGCGAACTGCTTACCACGGAGCAGGTTTTGAGCGATGGCTGCAAGATGAACGCACCGCGAGGCAGGTCCGATTGGCAGTGCTCCACTTCCCCCGGATACTCACGTGGCGCAGCGGAGTATCATGTTCGTCAGGGTGACCGCGTGATAGCGTTCGGTCTGGAGGTGGATAGCGCTACTGTGGATTTGCTGAAGGTAGGGACCTCGACTTCCGTATCCGCCTCCGCGTTGCATGGATAAGGATCCGACCGCCGGGCGTGTCGAAGTCAACGCGGTCGCTGGCGCGGTGGGATGTGAGGGGGGACGGTCCCGCCGGTCGCCGGATCGATCGGAAGCTCGCCAGACACGACCAATTGTCTCCCATGTGGTGAGATGAAGATGGTCAGGTATAGCGGGCGATTGCGAAGTCCGTTGCGTCGATCTCGGGCTTGCGGCCGGAGACGAGGTCGGCGATTACGCGGGCCGAACCTGAGCTCATGGTCCAACCGAGCGTGCCGTGGCCGGTGTTGAGGAACAGGCCGGCAACCTTCGTCGGACCGATGACCGGCGTGCCGTCCGGCGTCATCGGCCGCAATCCCGACCAGAAGGTGGCCTTATTGGCCTCGCCGCCAGGGAAGAGATCCATGGCGGAATGTTCCAGAGTGCGGCGGCGGGCTTGGCCGAGGTCATTGGTGTAACCGGAGATTTCCGCCATGCCGCCGACCCGGATGCGATGGCCGAGCCTCGTGATGGCGATCTTGTAGGTCTCATCCATCACGGTCGATTCCGGCGCGCGCGAAGCATCGGTAATCGGGATCGTCAGCGAATAGCCCTTGACCGGATAGACTGGCAGGCGGATGCCGAACCGTCTTACCAGCAGCGGCGAATAGCTGCCGAGGGCGACGACCACTGCATCGGCGGCGAGCTTTCCTTTGTCGGAAACGACGCCGCGCACCCGACCGGCCTGGACGTCCAGTCCCTTGATCTCGGTGCCATAGGCAAAATGCACGCCGAGATCTTCGGCCTTGGTTGCAAGCGCATTGGCGAATTTGAAGCAGTCGCCGGTCTCGTCCTTCGGCGTCAGTAGGCCGCCTACGATCTTGTCCCGCACATGCTTCAGGGCCGGCTCGACGCGGATGCAGCCGTCTCGATCGAGAACTTCATAGGGAATGCCGTCGGCGGCGAGCGCCTCGACGTCCTTGCCGGAAGCATCGAGCTGCTGCTGCGTGCGGAACAGTTGCAGCGTGCCGTGCATGCGCTCGTCATAGGTTATGCCTGTCTCAGCGCGAAGCGCCGCAAGCGAAATGCGGCTGTAGTCGGCAAGCCGCAGCATGCGGCCTTGTTGATCGCGTAGCGCTTCGAGGTGCAATTGGAGAGCATCCGCACCAGCCAGCACAGCATCGCGGCATCGATTTTGGGGCGCAGGATCAGTGGTGCGTGCTCCATGAACAGCCATTTCATTGCCTTCATCGGTATGTCAGGCGCGGCCCAAGGTGAGCAGTAGCCGAAGGAGACTTCACCGGCATTGGCAAAGCTCGTCTCCAGCGCCGCGCCCTGCTGGCGGTCGATGACGATCACCTCGTGCCCGGCTTTGGCAAGTTGATAGGCCGACGTGACACCGATGATGCCGGCGCCGAGAACGATAACTTTCATGACGTCCTCACTGGAAGAAAACGGGTTTAGCGGTATCGCCGTTCATAGCGATGGCCGAGACAGGTCAGGATTTCATAGGAAATGGTGCCAGCCTCGCGAGCAATGTCCTCGAGCGTTTGATTGGGCCCTATGACTTCCACGAGGCTACCGAGGCGCAGGCGGTCTTCCGGCAGGGTCGAGATGTTGACGGTCATGCTGTCCATCGACACTCGCCCGAGGATGGGCAGGCGGATGCCGTCGCAATAGACCGCGCCGCGGTCGCTCAGGCTGCGCGGAAGGCCGTCCGCATAGCCGGCGGCAATGGTTGCAAGGCGAGTTTCTCCCGTTGTGACATGCGCACCACCATAGCCGACAGGCGTGCCGGCCGGCACCGTGCGCGTCTGCACCACGGCGACATCAAGTTGCACGATCGGTTCCATCGGGTTCTGCATGCCAGCTGTCGGCGCGCCACCATAGAGTGCGATGCCGGGGCGGGCGAGCACGCCATGATAGGCCTCGCCGAGGAAGACGCCGCCGGAATTGGCGAAGCAGACGTCGAATTCGGGAAACTCCGCCGCGATGCGGTTCATCTCGTTGAGTTGGGTGCCGTTCTGCTGGCTCGCCGTATCGTCTGCGGAGGCGAGGTGGCTCATGATGAACAGGACATCGATCGCTCCGCCGGCTTTCAGTAGGCCGGCAAGAGCCGCCCGCTCTTCCGGCGATAGGCCGAGGCGCGACATGCCGGTGTCGAATTGCAGCACCGCAGGCAACCGGCGTCCAAGTGCAAGCGCGGCTCCGGCCCATTGGTGCCACTGTTCAAGCGAGTTGATAATGGGGACGATGCCTTCCGAGGCGCAGGCGTCCACGTTGCTGGGTTGAAGGCCATTCAGCACAAAGATCGTGGCATCGGCGGCGAGAATCGGGCGCAGGTGCAGGGCTTCCACAAACTGGGCGACGAAGAAATCGCGGCAGCCGTGCTCATAAAGCTTCGTGGCGACCCGGTGAGCGCCGAGCCCATAGGCATTGGCCTTGACGACAGCCGCCGCGCGCGCGGGTGCAATCTCGGCCGCCAGTTTTTCATAGTTGCGAGCAAGGGCCCTGAGATCGATCGTCAGGTAGCCCGACGCGCCGCCCATGCCGCTGGTTTGCTTGTAATCCTGGATCGCGCTATCCATTCTAGGTCCCCAAATTGTTGGGGAGCGTAGTGAAACGATCGTGAAATTACCGAGCAAAGATTGATCGATTGTTGTGTTTCGTCGCGAATCAGGAAAGAAAAATAGAAGAAACGGAATGATCTGCAATGGCTGCGATTGACGCGATTGACCGCAATATTCTTCGACTGCTGCGGCTCGACGCGCGCAGGAGCAATGCAAGCCTGGCGGCTGAGGTCGGGCTTTCTCCGTCCGCTTGTTTACGGCGCATCAGACTGATGGAGCAGTCCGGTGTCATCCGCGGTTATACGGCACTGGTGGACACGTCGAATGTCGAGACAACTATTGCCGTCATCATCAACATCACGCTGGAACGGCAGACGGAAGACCACCTCGATCGCTTCGAGGCGGCGGTGCGCAAGCATCCGGAAATCCGTGAGTGTTTTTTGATGACCGGGGGTTCGGACTATCTCCTGCGCGTCGAGGTGGCCAATGCGGGCGAGTTCGAGCGCATCCACAAGGAGATTCTGTCGACGCTGCCAGGAGTTTCAAGGATCCATTCCAGCTTTGCGATACGCAACGTCCTTGCGACGAAGCCTCAAATGCGCCGGCGGAACAATTAACGTTGGCTTGGCCCCGCTTATTTCAGAAGCCTGACACGCACTTTGGATCCGCGCCCCTGGATTGGTCTGTCAGCCGCCATTCATGACACCAACTGTCAAGCGGCAATCTGTACGCCACTAGGAAGTTTGTTCTTTTATTACTTCCGCGAGCAGCGCTAGGTGGGATTGCATAGCGCGTTCGTCGATTGCAGCATAACCCAGCAACAGGCCGCGAATGGGTTCGCGATAGTAATATCTTGAGAGTGGAACCACATTCAGCTTCATATCATTCGCCTTGCTGGCGATTGCGACATCGTCGAGGGGGCGCTTGAAACGGAAAGCGATCTGTATCCCAACGTCGGCTTCAAAAGGCTCCATCCACTCGTTTAGATATTTGTGGCCTAACTTCAGAAATGCCTCGCGCCGTTCAGCGTACAGACGCCGGGTGCGACGTAAGTGACTAGCGAAATGTCCGTTCATGATGAAATCGCTGAGGGTGGCTTGCAGTGGCAAACTGACCTGCTGGCCGCAATAGAGAGCAGCTCGCTTGACTTGTTCGCAAATTGACTGCGGCACGACCATGAACCCAACCCGGATTGCGGGAAACAGCGTTTTTGCAAAGGTACCGACGTATATCGTGAGCCCAAATTTATCATTCCCCTGCATCGCTGGGATCGATCTTCCGAACAATCGATACTCACTGTCGAAGTCGTCCTCGATGATCCATGCCGCTTTGCGGTTGGCTATATCGAGTAGACGCAACCTCTGTTCCACACGCATGCTCAATCCGAGAGGGTGCTGACAGGAAGGAGTTGTGTAGATTAGCTGAATGTTACCTTCAGGCACGTTTTGAAGGCCCCAGCCCTCCTCAGTCACATTCAACGGCTCGATGTCAGCACCCGCCGCGCTGAACACCAGCCGGGCGTTAACGTAACCCGGCTCCTCCATCCAAACGACATCTCCATCCTTTAAGAGCATGCGAGACAACAGATCGAGTGCGGCTTGCGCCCCGTTGGTCACAACTACTTGCTCAGGCTCGCATACGACGCCTCGATACGCTTGGATATACCTCGCTATGGCCGCTTGAAGGGGCGGATAGCCAAGATCGTAGTTGTAGTTAAAGAGATCGACATTCGGATGCAGTAAATATCTTCCGAATAGTCTGTTCCATGTCGTGAAAGGGAAGACCGCGACGTCCGGCGTACTAGGGCGCAATGCCGATCGGTCGGAACTGAAACTGATCCTCTTTTCTGGATCAAACGCGTGCGCGAACCGGGATACACGGCCAGCCATTTTGGAGATATCATGCCTCACCGCCGGTGAGCTGGGAGGCGGAATGTTTGCTACGTAGGTCTTCGCTCCGTGCCGGGTTTCGACATATCCTTCGCTATTCAGCTGTTCGTAAGCGCGCACGACGGTATTCCGCGAGACCAAAATGTTCCTCGACAGTTCCCTTGAAGAAGGGAGCTTTAGCCCCGGCGTCAGCACCCCTCGCAAAATAAGATCTCGTAAGGCGGTATAGATCTGCTGCTGAATAGGCTCTCGGCTTGCCCGGTCTATTGAAAATGCATCGACCGGCAGCCGGGCCGCCTGAGAACTGGACTTTCTGTTTCGCAAAAAACTCGACCTTTCACGCATCCATTTCGGAACTAGCTTTCATGGGGAAAGCCAACCAGATCCGGATCCTTTCGCGATCGCGGGTCGCTGAGGTTAACCACAAGAAGCTCAGGGGTACATCCGCATCTTTTCCCAAGGACCATCCGACCGGGTTCGCCGGAACTCTACCCGGTCGTGAAGTCGGAATTGCCGGTCGTGCCAGAACTCGATCGAAAGAGGCTTGATGCGGAAGCCCGACCAGTGGGGCGGACGGGGAATATCGCCGATCGCATAGCGCTCGGTGTATTCCGCGACTGCCTGTTCCAGGGCGAAGCGCCCCTCCAGCGGGCGGGACTGTTTCGACGCCCAGGCGCCGATACGGCTTCCCCGCGAGCGCGTCAGATAATAGGCGTCCGTCGCCTCGTCGCTCACCACCTCCACGTCGCCCCTGAGACGCACCTGCCTTCGTAGCGATTTCCAGTGGAAACACATAGCCGCCTTCTTCAGGCCGAGGATCTCGCGACCCTTCTGGCTTTCAAAGTTTGTGTAGAAGACAAAGCCGTGCTCATCATAGCCCTTCAGCAGGACTATGCGGACGTTGGGCAGCCCGTTTTCGTCGACAGTCGCAAGCGCCACGGCGGTCGGATCGTTAATCTCGGAGCCCTCCGCGTCCTTCAACCATGCGCGGAAAAGGGTAAAGGGCTCGTTCTCCATGGTAAAGTCGTCACCGGTTGTTAACCCGCTCTCAGACATACTGACTTAAATGCTCCCAATCTAAAGATGCCCGTGACTCGTTCACTGACAGGACAGTAGTGGACGTAATTCGAAGAGCCGTACCAAGGGGTCGCTCTCGTTCCGACTCAGGGCGCTTGCGATAGCCGCGGTCGGTCTCTCCCTTGCCGGATGCACCGGCAGCCTGGACCTTTTCGGCAGCTCCCAGCCTGCCCTTCGTTCACGTGCAGGTCCGCCGCGATCTGGGTTAGCAAGCTGCCCGGCATTAACTCGGATGCAACCAGAGCGAATGCCGTAGGGCAAGAGCCATGACGCCGCCCCGGGATCGCCGCCTGCTATATTGACCTCGCTGCAAATAACCTTGCCAACGTCTTCATCATCGGGCCGATCACCTCCTAGTGCTGATCGAGTTCCGCCGCACTGCCCACGGAGCATCTTTCTGTGAAATCTGCTTTACAGCATTCGTAGTAGGTATATCGCGCATGCTTCAATATGGCTGTGGCGTGCTCGGCGATGTCTTCTGCTGGATCGGCCGCGGTCGATCCTAACCCTTATGAAGGAAAGGTAGCACAGACGCTTCTGTGAACGAATTATATCCCGCCCAGGCAGACATATTTCATTTCCAGATACTCGTCCAAACCATGGCGCGAGCCCTCCCGGCCGATTCCCGATTGCTTCATGCCGCCAAAGGGCGCAGCCTCGGATGACATGCGGCCGGTGTTGACCCCGACCATGCCGTATTCGAGGGCTTCGGCGACCCGCCACACGCGCTTGAGGTCCGACGCATAGAAATAGGCAGCCAGCCCGTAGATCGTGTCGTTGGCATCACGGATGACCTGTTCCGGGTCGTCGAACCGGATCACGGGCGCAATGGGGCCGAAGGTCTCTTCGCGAGCGATCTGCATTCCGTCCGTTATTCCCGTGAGAACGGTCGGCTGGAAGAATGTGCCGTGCTCGTGGGTGCGCCGGCCGCCGCAGTGGATCACGCCGCCTTTTTTCACCGCATCCGCGATGTGTCGTTCGATTTTGGCCAAGGCACTCGTGTCGATCAGCGGTCCGATGGCGGCCCGCGGGTCGAAACCATCGCCAACGACGAGACGTTGCACGCGGCTTGCCAGCTTGGCACAAAATGCATCGTGTAGCCACGCCTGCACATAGATGCGGTTGGCGGAAACACACGTCTGACCGGCATTGCGAAATTTCGCCTGTATTGCACCCTCGACAGCTGCATCGACATCCGCGTCGTCAAAAACGATAAACGGCGCGTTGCCGCCAAGCTCCAGGCTGATCTTCTTGATTTGCTCGGAGCACTGGCGCATCAGCAGGCGGCCGACTTCCGTCGAGCCCGTAAAGCTGACCTTGCGCACTTTCGGATTGAAGCACATTTCCCTGCCGATTGCGGCGCCTTCCGACGCGAGAACGAGGTTGACCACTCCTTCCGGAAGGCCGGCCCGATGCGCCAGGACCAACATGGCGGCGGCGACAAGCGGCGTCTGTTCCGCCGGCTTCAGCACGACGGTACAGCCAGCCGCTAGAGCGGGAGCGATCTTGCGCGCGATCATCGACGCCGGGAAATTCCATGGGGTGATCGCCGCGACCACTCCGATCGGCTGCTTGACCACGATGAGGCGGCGGTCCCCGGACGGAGCGGAAATCGTCTCGCCGTAGATGCGGTTTGCCTCCTCCGCATACCACTGAAGGTACGCGGCTGCGTGGGAGACCTCGGACTTCGCCTCCGCAAGCGGCTTTCCCATCTCGGCCGTTAGGATGGCCGAAAGATCGTCCAGATGCTCCACTATCAGCTGATGCCACCCCCAGAGCGCATCCGAGCGGTCGCGCGCTGTCAGAGCTGCCCACTCCGCGTGTGCGGCATAGGCGCGGTCGATAGCGGCGGCGGCATCCTCGGCCTGCATGTCCGGGAGGCGCGCCAGCAACTCGCCTGTTGATGGGTTGAAAACCTCGAAGCGGCGAGGATGCGAGGCACTGCCGGACGGATCAGGCGCGCTCGGAAAGAACAAGGCGGGGTTGCCGAGGTGCTTTTTCAGCGGTTCGAAGATTTCAAGCACGGGGGTGATCCTATGGCTTACGCGGCGGTTGATGCGGCACGCCTGCGCTCGAGGAAGACGGCCAAGGCAGCCAGGCATATCGTACCGACGATAAAGAGAAACGAGGCGGATGCTATGACTGGTGTCACGTTGTCGCGCAACTGCGCGTACATTTCCCGCGCGAGCGTTCTTTGGTTTGTGCCGCCGACGAAGAGCACGAGGACGACTTCATCGAGCGAGGTCGCGAAGGCAAAAATTGCGCCCGCCTGGATGCCTGGCCTTATCAGGGGAAGTGTCACGAACCGGAAAACGGTCACCGGCGAGGCGCCGAGGCTGGCGGCAGCGCGTTCCAGCCGGCTGTCCACGGCAGCGAGCGATGACGACACGCTGATCAGCACGAAGGGAAGCGAGATCACCGTATGAGCAATGATCACGCCTGCGAACGTGTTCGTCAGTTCAAGCTGCGCAAACAAGATCTGCATCCCGACCCCCAGAACGACGATGGGCGCTACCATCGGAAGCAGGAAGACCAGCTGGAGCAAGTTGTAGAAGACGCCCCGCCGCCGGCGCAGCCCCAGGGAGGCCAAGACGCCGAGCACGGTTGCCAATGCCGATGATGCGAGCCCGATCACCAGCGTGTTGATGATCGCCCGCTGCCAGTGATCCGAGATCCAGAGCTGCTCGAACCAGCGGAAGGACAGTCCCTGCATCGGGTAGTTCAGGAAGGTGCCGGACGTGAAGGCGAGCGGTAGGATGGCGAGCAGCGGCACGATCAGGAATGAAATGACAACCGTACCGAACAGGAGCTTCAGATACCGCATCACGATCTGCCTTGGGGAGCTGCGGCAAGCTGGTTGTAGATGTAGTAGAGCACGGCAGTCACGGCAAAGAGAACAAGCCCGAGCGCGCTCGCCATCTGCCAGTTGGCGGAGCTCAGGGCATAGAAGGCGATGGTGGAACTGATTAGCTGATCCTGCGCCCCGCCGAGCAGCGCCGGTAGGATATAGAAGCCGATCGATGCCATGAAAACGAGGAGGCAGCCGGAAGCGATGCCCCTTAAGCTGAGCGGCAGTGTGACCAGCATAAAGGCTCGCAATGGGTTCGCGCCGAGCGCCGCCGCAGCCGGCAGGAGATTGCGCGGGATCGAGATCAACACATTGAATATCGGCAGAACCATGAACGGTAGCAGGATATGCGTCATCGCCAGTACGACGGCGAAGCGATTGAACAAAAGGGGAAGCGAGCCGTCCAGGATGCCGACGGCTCGCAGAGCGCCGTTTATGAGGCCTTGATCCTGAAGCAGGATGAACCATGCCGCCGTTCGCACCAGCACCGAGGTCCACATGGGAATGACGGCCGCGAGCAGGATTGCCTGCCGCCTGACGCCTTCGACCGAAGCGGCCAGCATGGCGTAGGGGTAACCGATTAGAAGGCAGAGGCCGGTAACGATGCCTGCAATGGCAAAGGTGCGGCCGAAGGTCAGCTGATTGGCGGCCACGGACGGCGGAAGCGGCTCGATGCTGCCATTAGCGCCTCGTCCGTAGTCAACCGCAGCCAGCAAGAACTGGTCGGTGTACGGGCGAAGCCCGTCCACGATCGTGCTCCAGACTTCCGGCTGTTGCCAACGCGGATCGACCGCGGAGAGATCGACTGCCTTTCCGTTCGCGTTTCTGATGGCGGACGTCGTCTTCGACATCAGCGAGCGAAAGCCCGAAAACGACGCGTTCAGGCGGCGGACTGCGTCGCCCAAAACCTGCGGCGTCGTCGTCTGGAGGTCACTGACAAGGGCCGCGCGCATGGCCTCCGTCGGCGGGGAGGGGGGCGACCACCCGTCGGCTTCGCGGGCCAGGGCCGGGAATGCATTTGAAATGGTGGTATCCATGACTGAAGTCTTCATCATGCCCGCGAGCGGCAGGACGAAGAACACGAAGATGAACACAGCCGCCGGAGCGCAGAGTACAAGGGAGCCGAGATGGCTGTTGAACGCCTTGGCCATCATCGCGGTAGGATCCAGCAATCGTCGCTCTTGAAGCCGACCTTGACGGAAGATCCCGGTTGCCACGTTCTGCCGCGGGTCTGGCTTGTTGCCAAGAGCCTGCTTCCGCCGACATCAAGCTTGAAGCGGGTATGGTCTCCGAAGTACACGCAGTCTGTGACCCTTGCTTCGAACACGTTTTCCTCGTCGAGATTCGGATCCAGCATGATCCGTTCAGGCCGTATGGAGACCTCGACCTTGGATCCGGGCGCTCTTTGCTGCCGCAGTCTCAGGGGCGAGCCGTTCGCCAGTCGGATGAGCGTGCCGCCATCATCCGTTTCGGCCTCACCCTCCAGCATGTTCGTCTCGCCGATAAATTCGGCGACGAAGCGGGTGCCGGGACAGTCGTAAATCTCATGCGGCGCGCCGACCTGCTCGATCCTGCCCTTGTTGAATACCGCGATGCGGTCGGACATGGTGAGGGCCTCCGACTGATCATGCGTCACGAAGACGATGGTCAATCCCAGTCTGTTGTGGAGGTCCCTGATGTCCAGCTGCATCTGCTGACGCAGGCGCTTGTCCAGTGCGCCGAGCGGCTCGTCCATCAGCACCACACGCGGCTCGAACACCAGGGCTCGCGCCAGTGCCACACGCTGCTGCTGCCCGCCAGACAGCTGGACCGGCCGCCGGTGAGACAGCGTCGTCAGTTCCACCATCTCCAGTGCCCGCTGAACCCGTTCCCGGATCTCGCCGCGCGGGACGTGCCGCATCTTTAGAGGAAAGGCCACATTCTCGCCGACCGTCATGTGCGGGAAGAGGGCGTAGCTCTGGAATACGACGCCCATGTTCCGCTTGTGAGGCGGCAGCCGGTCTACCCGTATGCCGTCGAGCCAAATGCTTCCCGCCGAGGGATCCTCGAAACCGGCCATCATCATCAGGAGAGTCGTCTTGCCTGATCCCGAGGGGCCAAGCAGGCTTACGAATTCTCCATCGGCGATCTCCAGGGAAAGGTCTTCAATAACCGTGTTGTCTCCGTAGGACTTGGTGATGCGGTCGCACCGGATAAACGGATGCTTTGTCAAAATGTCTCAGCCCCCAAGCGCAGGATGTGCGCCAGAAGCTGGCGCGGTCGAAAGAACTGCGAGCGCCACCGGGCGCCCGCAAATGTCTGGACACGAGCAGCCTACTGGGCCAGCCAGGTGTTGAAGCGAGCGGTGAGAGTCTGGATATTGTCCAGCCAGAAGTCCGCGTCGATCGAAATGGCGTCCTTCATATTCTCCGCCGAGCTCGGAAGCATCACCGCCAGGTCGCGCGGCAACTGCGCCGCTGCAACTTTGTTAGGAAGACCGACAGGCGTCAGCAGCGGAAGCTCAGCCATCCGCTTCGGATCGCTTGCGAAGGCAATGAACTCCATGCCGGCTTCCTTGTTGGCTGCACCCTTCAGCACGACCCAGGAATCGATGGCATAGATGCTGCCCGGCCAGACCACCTTCAGCTTCCGGTTTTCGTTCTTGTTGAAGACCGTAATTCTCTGGTCGAAGCCGACCGACATGGCAACTTCTCCCGACGCGACGAGCTGGACGCTTTGTGCGGAGGATTCGAACCAGACGATGTTCGGCTTCAGCTGGTCGAGCTTCGCAAAGGCTCGGTCGATGCCGCCCGGAGCACGCAGAACGTCATAGACCTCCGTCGGCTTGACGCCGTCGGCCATCAGCGCAAATTCAAGCATCATCTTGGGCCCTTTGCGCATGCCCCGCTTTCCGACGAACTTCTGGACGTCCCAGAAGTCCGCCCAGGACGATGGCGCGGATTGAGGGAACTTAGCGCTGTCATAGGTCAGGGCCGTCGACCACAGATTGGCTCCGACGCCGCAATCCGAAACCGCAGCCTCTGCCCAATCCTCCTTGTTTCCGATCTTCGACCAGTCGAGGGTCTCATAGAGCCCGTCCGCGCATCCGACAGCCAGTTCATCCGCCTCCACCTGGAGCACGTCCCAATTCGGGTCGCCGGTCTTGACCTTGGCTTCAACGACGCCGATGCCGCCGTTCCAGGAGTCGTCGAGCACCTTAATGCCCTTTTGCTGACCGAAGGGCTCGAAGAAGATCTTGCGCTGCGCTTCCTGGCTGGTGCCGCCCCAGGCTGTGATCGTCAGATCCCGGCTTAGCGCTGGCGTAACCGCGACTATGAGCGCCATCGCCATGCCGAGCAGAGCACTTGCTTTCTTGTTGATCATCATGTTCCCTTCTGGTTCATCAAGAGACCGACTTTTGTTGCGGCCGCTTTCCCGCGTTAGCCGGCGAGTACCCGCCGATCAAATCGGACAGTTCCGCAACATATTTTTGCGTGCTTCGTTCGTCATTAGCGGCATAGCCCATTAAGAGGCCGTGCCGAGGCGGTTCCGAGCGGAAAAAACGCGAAAGAGCCATAAGATTGAGCCGGCGCGGTGTCGCGTGTCGCACGAAATCGACGTCGCAGATCTCCTGCCTGAACTGAAACGCAATTTGGATGCCGACATTGGCGCAGATCGGTTCGAGCCAGTCGCCCAGCCGGTCGCGGCAGAGGTCGAGGAAGTAGTCGCGCCTTTCGCTGTAAAGGCGGCGGGTGCGACGCAGGTGCCGCGCGAAGTGCCCGTCCCCGATGAAGTCCGCCAGCGTTGCTTGAAGCGGCAGGCTCACGTGATGGCCAGAATAGAGCATCGCTCGGCTCACCTCCACGCTAAGTTCACGGGGGATGACCATGAAACCGATTCGGATCGCCGGAAACAGTGTTTTTGCAAAGGTGCCGACATAGATAGTGCGGTTCTGGACATCGTGCCCCTGCATCGCGGGAACCGCCTTTCCTGATATCCGATACTCACTGTCGAAGTCGTCCTCGATGATCCACGCGTTCTTCCGGTAGGCAATATCCAGCAGCCGCAGGCGCTGCTCCATCAACATTGTTAACCCTAGCGGCTGCTGACAGGAGGGCGTGCTGTAGATCAGGCGAATGGGTCCATCGGGCACGTCCTCGAGATCCCAGCCTTTCTCGCTGACGGGCAGCGGCTTTATATCAGCCCCTGCAGCGGCAAAGAGCACGGCCGCGTTGACGTAACCTGGATCTTCCATCCAGACCCTGTCGCCAGGGTCTAGAAGCAGGCGCGAAAGGAGATCCAGCGCGCTTTGAGCGCCGCTCGTGATGATGATCTGGTCCGGCTCGCAGCGAACCCCGCGATAAGCCTGGAGATAATTTGAAATCGCCGCCTGTAGGGCGGGAAGGCCGCCGTGGAAATTATAGTTGAAAAGTTCTGCCCCCTGCCGGCGTAGACGATTTGATTGAAGCCTATTCCACGTTTTAAACGGGAAGCTCGCCACATCGGGTGTGCTTGGGCGCAGGGCGCAATTCTGCGGGTCGAAACTCATGATCTGCGATCCAACAAGGAGCTTTCCTGTCTTGGAGATACCTGGGGAACGGTTTTCGGCCTGCGGCTCTTTTGCTTCGAGCGGCGGCGGCAGATCAACAATATAGGTGCTCGCGCCTTGGCGGGTCTCGACATAGCCTTCGGTGCTTAGCTGATCGTAAGCCGCCACGATCGTGTTTCGCGACACGTCAATGACTTTTGCAAGTTCCCGTGTCGAAGGCAGCTTCAGGCCGGGCTGCAACACGCGGCGTAGAATCAGCGACCGCAGAGCCAGGTAGATCTGGCGCTGGAGCGACTCGCCGCCCTCCCTATCGATGGTTAGCGCATCGAGGGGTAATTCTGCGGAATAAAAATTGGACCTTTCGTTTTTCACAGAAGTGGACCTTCCGAATATCCAATCTGCGAATAGTATTACCGCAGTCAGACAAAAATCTGAAGGCGAAGATAAATGCGATGGCGGAAATGTCAATAAAAATTGCGTAATTCAATCGATACGCACAATACTGAATAATATACCTCGTATCCGTAACTAGGATGCGTCAGTATTCTTGTTTATCTTCGATGCAATGAGGTCAAATAACGACGTGCAGACTAGCTACTCGTGACTTGCGAGTTTCATGTTGCGAACACGCTTTTACGTGCGTGCGCGTATGTGGGGCACTTGGTGCCGCCTTGATTGGAATACAATGAGAGAGAGGTACAGCAATGGATCAGATCACCGATAAAAAAGTACAGGAAGCCGACCGCTCAAAGTGGGAAGCCGGTGCTGCCTATATCGACGGCCAGTTCATGCCGATCGGCGAAGGGAAGATTTCGATCCTCGATTGGGGTTACCGCCGCTCCGACGTCGTTTACGACGTGGTCAGCGCGTGGGACGGTGTGTTCTTCCGGATGGACGACCACCTGAAGCGTTTCCGCAAGTCGATGGACCGTTACCACTTCAAGCCGCAGGAAAGTGACGAGGAAATACGCCTGATCCTCCACAAGCTCATGGCGCTTTCCGGCCTGCGCAGCGCCTATGTCGGCATGGACTGCCTCCGCGGGACGGGTCCCCGGGGCGTCCGTCAGCCCTCGAAGGCTCGCAACTATCTTGCATGCCATGCGGTGCCCTTCACCGCCATCGCTCCGGAGGACAAGATCGAGCGCGGCCTCCACATGGCAGTCTCGTCCGTCCCTAGGATTTCGACCGCCAGTGTCGATATGACGGCGAAGAACTTCCACTGGGGCGACATGAACCTGGCGATGTTCGAAGCAGAGGAAAAAGGCGCAGATTATCCGATCCTTCTCGACCTCGCGGGTTGCGTCACCGAAGGTCCGGGCTTTAACGTCTTCATCGTCACGGAGGGCAAGGTCGCAACGCCCGACTACAACATGCTCGAAGGTGTCAGCCGCGCCTCCGCTCTCGAGGTCTGCAAGGAGCTTGGGATCGAAACTGAAATCCGTAAGATTTCCGCGCGGGAGCTTCGTGAGGCGGATGAAATCTTCATCACCACCACGGCCGGCGGTGTCGTCGGGGCCAGCCGCATTGACGGCCGGATCATGAACAACGACCGCCCCGGTCCCATCAGCTCCAAGGTTCGCGAGACCTACCTCGCGAAGCGCAAGAGCGGCTGGCACGGCGAGCCGGTGCGATACGATCTGGCCTAAGATCGAGCATCTGCGGAGGCGCGGCGGGATCATACCGCCGCCGTTCCAAACAAGGCGGTGGCGCTTCATTGGTTGCGCCATCGCGGACCAAAAACCGGGGACGAGACATGGCTGAAAGCAATCGACTGTCGCAGGGGGAGGCGGAGCCGGGTCTCTACCGGCCGCGGCTTGGGGCCTGCACCTGGGCCTACCTTTGGCGACAGGGCATCGTCGATACTTTGCGGACCTTCGACAGGCTTGGGTTGAGAACGATAGACATCATTACTGTTCCGCCCCACCCGTTCCCGTCCGCGATGTCGGCCGAGGAAAGAAGCGCACTGGCACGCAGTGCCGCAGAACTTCAAGTCAGCATCGAAACGCTGAACGTCCCCAGCACCGACGTCAATCTCTGCAGCGTAAACGAAGATACGCGCCGTTTCACGATCGACCAGCTGACATCCATAATCGCTCTTGCGAGCGATCTGTCCGCTCCGATGATCACCTGCGTTCCCGGACGCCGGTTGAATTTCAACGCGCCCTCGATCGAGCAAAGCCTCGGCTGGCTCTCCGGCTGCCTCGATGAGCTTATTCCCGTGGCTGAACGTGCGGGCGTGAAAATCCTGTTTGAGCTCCACCCTATGAGCTGCTTGCCAAATACCTCATCGCTTTGCGGCTTTCTCGACCGGTATGGTTCCCTGAAGCTCGGTCTGGCTCTCGATGTCACCAATGCTGTCTTCGTGGGAGAAGATCCCGTGCAGTCGATCCTGGCGTCGGGCCCGCACCTGCGACAGCTCCATCTTTCCGACGCGCGGACCGGCCAGTGGGCGCATGACGTCGTCGGTTCGGGAGATCTGGATTTCGGAAGCATCTTCGACGCCCTGAAGACAATCAGCTTCCGCGGCACGAGCATCATCGAAATTACCTGCGACGATCCCGACACCGGCTTCGCCGCAAGCCGCCGCCTGCTGTCAGAGGCTGGCTGGCAAGCATAGCGACCCGGCAAAGAAGCAACCAGAAGAAAGGGAACACATGACCCTGCCCATCGCCGTCAACACGATCAGCGACACTTGGACCGTTCCGATGGAGGAGTCGCTTCAGCGGCTCGCGGGACATGGCTACCGACATTTCGACGTTATGGTAAGCCCGGCTCATCTCGACACGGAAAACCTGACTCCTGTCGATTTCCGGCGGCTGCGCAAGCTGCTGAAGGATGAAGGGCTGCAAATCATTTCGCTAACGACGCAGAGCCTCGACCACAATTTCGCCAGTCCGCGCGCCGAAATCCGGGCAATGACAACAGGCTTCACAAAGTCGATGCTGAACACGGCCAGTGAGCTGGAGGTGCCGGGCATCGTGGTGGTCAGCGGTCGCTACAACCCGTTGAACGCCCCGCCGCGTGCCCAGTTGGAAGGCTGGCTCCGCGAAAGCCTGGAGGCCATCGTCCCTTTCGCGGAAAAGGTTGGGGTAAAGCTCTTCCTCGAGAATGTTCCAATGGGCGTTCTGCCGACGGCGGACCTGCTGATGCAGTGGGTGAAGGAAATCAACAGCCCTGCGCTGACGATCTGCTATGACGTCTCGAATGGTCATTTCATCAAGGAGGATGTCGCTCAGGCAGTGCGTCTCGTGGCGCCGAAGCTCGACCTTCTCCATCTTTCCGATACGACCCAGGAGGCGTGGCGCCACGATCCCATCGGCACAGGAACGATTGACCATGCCGCGGTCGCCAAGGTTCTACTGGAGATCGGATTCGACCGCTTCAGCGTCATCGAAATTCTTGCTGCCAACCCCATTCCGGTGATCCTTTCCAACCATGACATCCTCACCGGGATGGGCTGGGAGAAGCGGCGCGGCGCTGCAGCGTGACACAAGGCGGAACGAAGCGAACCTCCACCGATCGCAGACACTGCTCAAAGAGATGCCGATGAAAGTTATTGTTCTAGGCGCCGGTATCATCGGCGTCACATCCGCCTATCAGTTGGCGAAGGCGGGAAACGAGGTCATCGTCATTGATCGTCAACTGGGACCGGCTCTGGAAACCAGTTTCGCCAATGCCGGCGAGGTATCCTTCGGCTACTGCTCCCCATGGGCGGCTCCGGGGATCCCGCTGAAGGCGGTCAAGTGGATGTTCATGGAGCATGCACCGCTGATCTTGAGGCCCCGAGCGAATGGAGCCATGGTTTCATGGCTCTTTAAGATGCTGTCGAACTGCACTGCGGACCGCTATGCGGTAAACAAGAGCCGCATGCTGAGGCTCTCGGAATACAGCCGGCTGTCGCTTGCCGACCTGCGCAAACAGACGGGGATCGCCTATGACGAACGTATGCAGGGAACTCTGCAGCTGTTCCGCACGCAGGAACAGCTCGATGCTTCCGCAAAGGACGTCGAGGCGCTGGCTGCGGATGGCATTCCCTACCGGGTGCTTGATCGGGACGGATGTATCGCAGTTGAGCCGGCGCTGAGCCATGTTCGCGACAGCTTCGTCGGAGGCTTGCTCACTCCGAACGATGAAACCGGAGACTGCTTCAAGTTTGCCCAGGCGCTTGCGCTCAAGGCGAAAGAGCTCGGCGTCCGCTTCCTCTACGGGACGAGGGTCAAGGCTCTGGAAGTGGATGCAGGGCGGGTGCGTGGAGTGGTTACGAACCAGGGAATCCATCGGGGTGAGGCCGTTGTTGTCGCGCTAGGAAGCTACTCACCGCTGCTTCTGAAGCCGCTTGGCGTGAGGCTGCCCGTCTATCCCGTGAAGGGCTATTCGCTGACGATACCGATTACAGATGCTTCTCGCGCGCCGGAATCCACGGTGCTCGATGAAACCTACAAGATCGCCATCACCAGGCTTGGCGATCGTATACGCGTCGGCGGCATGGCCGAAATATCAGGCTATACAACAGACCTGGGACCGGCGAGGCGTCGGACGCTCGAATATTCCGTCAACAGCCTGTTTCCTGGAGGGGACGTATCCCAAGCCAGTTTCTGGTCCGGGCTTCGTCCGATGACACCGGATGGAACGCCGGTCATCGGGCAGACCCGGATCGGCGGTCTTTTCCTCAACACCGGCCATGGTACGCTTGGCTGGACCATGAGTTCGGGCTCTGCCAGGATTCTCGCCGACCTCGTAGGCGGCCGCACGCCGGAGATCGACACATCCGATCTGTCGATCAGACGCTATGCGAACGGATAAAGGCCGCAACTGGACCTATCGTTTTCGTCGCTATTGGACCTTTCAGTCGTTAAAAGTGACTCTATGATCCAAAAAGGGAACTGAGACCGGACAAAGATGACTGGCCACAGAAGCCAGCACGATCCGTCGCGCATGGCACAAAGGCCGCTACAGCGCGGGCCGCTGCCCGCACTCCATCTTCATCAGACATGTCAGTTCAAGGATGACGTGCAGGATGATTTTCAGATCAGCGATTATTGGGAGGCGAAACGGCGAATGCTCGAAGTAAGCAAGCTCTCCGCAGGATATGGGCGTCTTACCGCCCTCAAGGGTATCGACATCAAGGTCGAGAAGGGTGACACCGTTTTCGTGGTCGGACCGAACGGCGCCGGCAAGTCGACGCTCCTAAAGACGATTTCCGGCTTGATGGCGCCAACCGCGGGTCAGATCACCTTTCAAGGCAACCGCATCGAGGGCAGGGCGCCGGAACAGCTCTGCCGTAGCGGTCTCGCCCTGATCCCCGAGGGTCGGCACATCTTCAAGACATTGACGGTGGCGGAGAATCTCCGCGTCGGGTCGATGATCCGGAAGAATTCGCCGGAGTTGCGAGCCGATGTGGAGATGGTGCTCGACACGTTCCCGATCCTGCGCCAGCGGTACAACGGCATTGCGGGTCATCTTTCCGGCGGCGAGCAGCAACAACTTGCAATCGCCAGGTCGATCCTGCAGCGCCCCGCCATGCTGATGATCGACGAGCCGTCACTCGGACTGGCCCCGCTCGTCATCGATCAGGTTTACGAAAATTTGCGGCGGCTCAACCAGGCGGGCTTGACATTGCTGATCGTCGAGCAATCGACCGGGCGCATTATGGAGCTCGCGTCGCGCATCTATGTCCTGCGCAACGGGCACGTGGTGCTGGAAGGTACGCCAGACAAGCTGAAAGACGGCGATGCGCTCGACGCTGCCTATTTCGGCTTCTCGTCGGATGCGGCTTGACGGCCAGCAGGCGCTCTGATTTTCAGCCTTCTGGCTGAACGTCAGCAAATTTGTATGAGACGACAGATGCCCGATCCCGTGCAGGGGCGGGCCAGTGGCAGCGTATGCATGCCTTTCTGCAGGGACGGCAGCAGAATCGCGCGGCTTTGGGACCCTTGCATAACGGAGGTTGGAATGCAGTCGAAGCTGATAGAGAAACGCGATCTCAAATATCTCCTGGATGCGGCTCAGGCGCCGATCGACGAGATTTCCACTGGACAGGAAGTCACGATCGAGTGCGAGATCAACTGCAATGGCGGGGTGATCACCTCGATCGACAGCGTGGTTCGGCACGAGGACATCGTCTATCCCTACGTCAACCCCCTGACAGGACCCATCACGGTCAAGGGCGCCAAGAAAGGACAGGTTCTGAGCGTCAAGATCCTGTCGATGGATCTAGATCCACTCGGATACAGCGGGCTCGACTCCACCGCCGGCCTCTTCCCCAACATGATCTGGGGCGACCAAGCCGGCTACCCGATGACCCGGGTCATGAAGATCGAAGACAATATCATCCATTGGGATGATACACGGCGGATCCCGATCGCACCGATGATCGGTGTGTTAGGCGTGGCGCCCGCCTTCGACAACCACATGAGCATCGATAACGGAATGCACGGCGGGAACCTCGATGTGCAGGAAATCGGCGAGGGCGCCGTCGTGCACTTACCCATCAACCACGACGGTGCCCTGCTTTACATCGGAGACTGCCACGCCCGGCAGGGTGATGGTGAAATTAGCGGCATGGGGCCTGTGGAAGTTGCCGCGCGGGTAACTCTTGTGGTGGAGACCCGCGACCGGCCAAAGCGAATGACCTGGCCAAGGTTCGAAACCCCGACCCATATCGGCACAATCGCCTGCGCCAAACCGCTCGAGGACGCCATGCGGCTGTCATATCGGGAAATGATCTACTGGCTGGCGGACGAGTACGGGCTCACCGAGCCGGATGCCTACATGTTCCTCGGAACGGTCGCGGAGGGTCGGGCGACACAGCTTGCCAATCCGAAATCAACCTACGTCTGCAAGGTCGCCAAGAATCTGGTGTAGCACCCGTTGAAGCGGGTGTTTGCTTCTGACGCACCCTGGGCGCCGCACATTCTTGCGGCACCCGAGACAGAATTTCCGGCCGATGGTCGACGGCCTGCAATAGACCTGCCGACACCGAACTGGACCAGTCGTTTTTGCCAATATTGGACCTTTCGCTCGTCAAGTCCAGGCATATGATGCCTCTATCGTGATCCAGAAGGGCACGTCGACCATGTAAAAGATAGTCGAATAACCAAAACAAAGGGAACTGCCATGACGCCAAAACTTGTGAACTATCTTAGCCTTAGCGCCGGCTGCCTTTCGCTGGCACTCCTTGTTTCTACAGCTTCGGCGCAGGACAAGGAGCCGCTTAAGATCGGCTTCGCTGCCGCGCTTTCCGGCTGGATGGCTGCCTATGACGAGGAGCCGCACAGGGCGGCGGTTCTGAAGATCGAGGAGATCAACAAGGCCGGGGGTCTACTGGGGCGGCAGATCGAATACAAGGTCATTGATACAAAAACCGACCAGACGCTTGCGACCAGTGCCGCGAACTCGCTTGTCGACTGGGGCGCCAACATGATGATCGTTCCTCCGGACTACGACTATGGGTCTCCTGCGGCACTCGTGGCGCAGAATGCAGGGCTTATCGCAATCTCGACGGGTGCTAGCGATCCGAAGATGGGAGTTCAGGGGGTTGGTCCCTTAGTGTTCACCGCACATACGGCCGGCCAGGTGGCGGGCATCGTCATGGCCGAGTACGGGCATGAGAAGCTCGGCGCGAAGAGCGCCTATATCCTTGAAGACGTCTCGATGGAGGCGACCAAATCCTCCTGTGCAGGCTTCACTGCGGCATGGAATAAGGTCGGCGGGGAGCTTGCAGGGCGTGACACGTTCCAGAGGGACGATCCGTCAATCGCTGCACAGATCACGCGCATCAAGGCTCTGTCCAAGGCACCGGACGTCATCTTCATGTGCAGCTCGATGCCTGAAGGTCCTGCAGCCGTCCGGCAGATCCGGGCTTCCGGTATCGAGACTGTGATCCTCTCCGACACGGGCATGAGCGGCAATTTCTGGCTCAACTCGGTTCCGGGACTCAAGGACTTCTATGTTCCGACCCTGATGTCAATCACCGGGGACCCGCGTCCGGAGGTCAACAAGTTCGTGGAGGCTTACAAGGCGCGCTGGGACGCCCTGCCCACCACCGAGTTCTCGGTGCTCGGATATTGCGCCATCGAGCAGTGGTCGCGTGCGGTCGAGAAGGCGCAGTCTGTTGACTCGAAAGCCGTCG
>Ga0209281_1000296_pt1 | contig 90798 bp, 97 predicted proteins | sample MedtruBG_FD_187514 | JGI IMG/M metagenome (GOLD analysis project Ga0209281, IMG submission 187514) | Root nodule microbial communities of legume samples collected from California, USA - Medicago truncatula BG (SPAdes) (version 2) | ecosystem: Host-associated > Plants > Roots > Nodule | place...
TACGAACGGCTCTTATCCTGTGCTAAAAAACGAAAGGACGGCATGCCATGAATATATTCGATCACTATCGCCAGCGCTATGAAGCTGCCAAGGACGAAGAGTTCACACTGCAGGAGTTTCTTACCATTTGTCGGCAAGATCGCAGTGCCTATGCCAACGCGGCAGAACGGCTATTGATGGCTATTGGTGAACCAAACATGGTTGACACTGCCCTGGAGCCTCGGCTTTCCCGTCTATTTTCGAATCGGGTGGTCGCCCGATATCCCGCGTTTGAAGAGTTCTATGGCATGGAAGATGCCATTGAGCAGATTGTCTCCTATCTGAAACATGCTGCGCAGGGTCTGGAAGAGAAGAAACAGATCCTTTATTTACTCGGCCCGGTGGGCGGCGGTAAATCGTCGCTTGCTGAGCGCCTGAAAGCGCTGATGCAGCGCGTGCCGATTTATGTGCTGAGTGCAAACGGCGAGCGCAGCCCGGTGAATGACCATCCGCTGTGCCTGTTTAATCCGCAGGAGGATGCGCAGATTCTGGATAAAGAGTTTGGCATTCCGCACCGCTACCTCGGCACCATTATGTCGCCGTGGGCGGCCAAACGCCTGCACGAGTTTGGCGGGGATATCACCAAATTCCGCGTCGTCAAAGTCTGGCCGTCGATTCTGGAACAGATCGCCATCGCCAAAACGGAACCGGGTGATGAGAACAACCAGGATATTTCTGCGCTGGTCGGTAAGGTGGATATCCGTAAGCTGGAGCACCACGCGCAAAACGATCCGGACGCCTACGGCTATTCCGGCGCGCTGTGCCGCGCAAACCAGGGGATCATGGAATTCGTCGAGATGTTTAAAGCGCCCATTAAAGTGCTGCATCCGCTGCTGACGGCCACCCAGGAAGGGAACTACAACGGGACGGAGGGGATCTCTGCCCTGCCGTTTAACGGCATCATCCTGGCGCACTCGAACGAATCAGAATGGGTGACCTTCCGTAATAATAAAAACAATGAGGCGTTCCTTGACCGCGTATACATCGTCAAAGTGCCTTATTGCCTGCGGATCTCCGAAGAGATCAAGATTTACGAGAAGCTGCTCAACCACAGTGAGCTGGTGCATGCCCCTTGCGCCCCGGGCACCCTGGAAACGCTGTCACGCTTCTCTATCCTGTCGCGTCTGAAAGAGCCGGAAAACTCCAGCATCTACTCAAAAATGCGCGTCTATGACGGTGAAAGCCTGAAAGATACCGACCCGAAAGCGAAGTCATACCAGGAATACCGGGACTACGCCGGCGTCGACGAGGGGATGAACGGCCTCTCTACCCGCTTTGCATTTAAAATCCTCTCCCGCGTGTTCAACTTTGACCATGCGGAAGTGGCGGCCAACCCGGTACATCTGTTCTACGTGCTGGAGCAGCAAATCGAGCGCGAACAGTTCCCGCAGGAGCTTGCCGAACGCTATCTTGAGTTCCTCAAAGGCTACCTGATCCCGAAATACGCCGAGTTCATCGGCAAAGAGATCCAGACCGCCTACCTGGAATCCTATTCGGAATACGGGCAGAACATCTTCGACCGTTACGTCACCTATGCCGACTTCTGGATCCAGGATCAGGAGTACCGCGACCCGGATACCGGCCAGCTGTTTGACCGGGAATCCCTGAACGCGGAGCTGGAAAAAATCGAGAAGCCTGCCGGTATCAGTAACCCGAAAGACTTCCGTAATGAGATTGTGAACTTTGTCCTGCGCGCCCGCGCGCATAACAACGGACGCAACCCGAACTGGACCAGCTACGAAAAACTGCGCACGGTCATTGAGAAGAAAATGTTCTCTAATACCGAGGAGCTGCTGCCGGTGATTTCGTTTAACGCCAAAACCTCAACCGACGAGCAGAAAAAGCACGACGATTTTGTCGACCGTATGATGGAGAAAGGCTATACCCGCAAACAGGTTCGCCTGCTCTGCGAATGGTATCTGCGCGTGCGTAAATCGTCTTAAAACAAGCGCCCGGTGGCGCTCGCGCTTGCCGGGCCGACAAAATGTCCGGGTACTTACGGACGCTGCAAGTTGGCAAATGCAGTACGGGGGATATATGACCTGGTTTATTGACCGGCGTCTTAACGGCAAAAACAAGAGCACGGTAAACCGCCAGCGCTTCTTGCGTCGTTATAAATCGCAAATTAAACAGTCGATCTCCGAGGCCATCAACAAACGCTCGGTGACCGACGTCGACAGCGGCGAGTCTGTCTCCATCCCTACCGATGACATCAGCGAACCGATGTTTCATCAGGGGCGAGGCGGCCTGCGCCATCGCGTACACCCTGGTAATGACCACTTCGTTCAGAATGACAGAATCGAGCGCCCGCAGGGCGGCGGCGGTTCAGGAAGCGGTCAGGGCCAGGCCAGCCAGGACGGTGAAGGCCAGGATGAATTTGTCTTCCAGATTTCCAAAGATGAATATCTCGACCTGCTCTTCGAAGATCTGGCGCTGCCTAATCTGAAAAAGAACCAGCACCGTCAGCTTAATGAATATAAAACCCATCGCGCGGGCTATACCGCCAACGGCGTGCCCGCCAATATCAGCGTCGTGCGTTCTCTGCAGAACTCGCTGGCGCGCCGTACGGCGATGACCGCAGGGAAACGGCGCGAACTGCGCGAGCTGGAAACCAGCCTTAAGGTTGTGGAGAACACCGAACCGGCGCAACTGCTGGAAGAGGAGCGTCTGCGAAAAGAGATCGCCGAGCTACGCGCGAAAATCGACCGGGTGCCGTTTATTGACACCTTCGATCTGCGTTACAAGAACTACGAAAAACGTCCCGAGCCCTCCAGCCAGGCGGTCATGTTCTGCCTGATGGACGTCTCCGGCTCGATGGACCAGGCCACCAAGGACATGGCGAAGCGTTTTTATATCCTGCTTTATCTGTTCCTGAGCAGAACCTATAAGAACGTCGAGGTGGTGTATATCCGCCACCATACCCAGGCCAAGGAGGTCGATGAACATGAGTTCTTCTACTCGCAAGAGACCGGCGGGACCATCGTCTCCAGCGCCCTGAAGCTGATGGATGAAGTGGTGAAAGAGCGTTACGACCCGGCGCAGTGGAACATCTATGCCGCGCAGGCGTCGGATGGCGATAACTGGGCCGACGACTCACCGCTGTGTCACGAGATACTGGCGAAGAAAATTCTGCCGGTGGTGCGTTACTATAGCTATATCGAGATCACGCGCCGCGCGCACCAGACGCTGTGGCGCGAGTATGAACATCTGCAATCTATGTTTGATAACTTTGCGATGCAGCATATTCGCGATCAGGATGATATCTACCCGGTGTTCAGGGAGCTGTTCCACAAACAGTCCAGCGCCAGCAACGCATAACCCAACAGCCAGCGAATTCGCTGGCTGTTTTCTTTCTGCCCCTACCTCTCCGTGCTAATGTAGAGCGCTGCGTACTGACATTTAACAGGGAAAATCGCCATGTCTGAAGAGGTTACGGGGACGGCTACCCACAATAAGCTAATTACCTTACTTACCGAACAGGGCGCGCGGTTTCGCGTGATGGAGCATGAGGCCGTCGGGAAATGTGAAGCGGTAAGTGAACTTCGCGGCACCGCGCTGGGGCAAGGCGCAAAAGCGCTGGTCTGCAAGGTGAAGGGAAACGGCGTTAAAAAACTCGTTCTGGCGATACTGGCGGCCGATCGACAGGCTGACTTAAGCCAGCTGGCAAACCATTTTGGTGGGTTAAAAGCCTCTCTCGCCAGCCCGGCTGAAGTCGATACCCTCACCGCCTGCGTGTTTGGCGCTATCCCGCCGTTCAGCTTCCACCCCGACCTGGCGCTGGTTGCCGATCCGCTGCTCTTCGAGCGTTACGACGAAATCGCGTTCAACGCCGGGCTGTTGGAAAAGTCCGTGGTTATGGATACTCAGGATTACCTGCGTATTGCCCGTCCCGAGCTGGTTGTGTTCCGTAAAGACTAAAATGGACGGCTGGCGTGTCCGTCAGCCGTTTTTTTCCAGAAACAGCACTGACATCACCAGAATAACGGCAATGCTTAAAAAGGTTGAAGAGATAATCAGCGTTTCAACAAACATTTGATCGTTCATGATGCGATCCCTTTTGCCCCGTTTACCCTTTTTTACCCCCGCATAATGACAGTGACATGACAGATTCGGGACAGCCTGATGAATATTATTCAGGCTGAAACGATTCATAAAAAATACGCTGCCACTGCAAGACAATAATACGTCTCAGCAAATTGTTACCGGTATCACGAAAAAGAGTTTCCGTAACCCTATTGCCAAATCTCGCAATTGTTAATGTCCATGAGGTGGTTAAACATGTTTAACACAACGTTTTATATATAAACCTTACACGGGCAAGGTGATAACAGTGAGCGAGACGATTACCCGCAAAGAAAAAATCAGCTACGGATTAGGTGATATGGCCAGCCATATTGGGCTGGATAACGTGATTATTTTTCTGACGTTCTATTACACGGACGTTGTAGGGCTTCCGGCGGCTTTTGTGGGAACCATGTTCCTGCTGGCGCGCACGGCTGATGCCATTATCGACCCGGCAATGGGCTATATCGCCGACCGGACCCGCACCCGCTGGGGGAAATTCCGCCCGTGGATGCTCTGGCTTGCGCTGCCCTTTGGCGCAAGCTGCCTGCTCACCTATGCCGTGCCGGAATCTCTCGACCTGCACGGTAAAATGATCTTCGCCACCGTCAGCTATACCCTGATGATGCTGATGTACACCGCCATCAATATTCCATATTGCTCAATGGGTGCGGTGATTACGCCTGACAATGACGCACGCATTTCCCTGCAGTCCTATCGTTTTTTCCTCGCCACACTAGGAGGCGCGCTCTCCACCTTCTTTATGATGCCGCTGGCGGAATTTTTAGGAGGCGACGATAAATTAATGGGCTACCGCTGGGCGATGGCCATTATGGCAACCGTCGCGGTCATTATGTTCTGGATCTGTTTTGCAAATACCCGCGAGCGTATTAACGCACCCGCTACCCATAATAATTACCTTTCAGAGCTAAAGGATTTATTACGAAACGATCAGTGGCGCGTTGTCGCCGTGCTGGTATTAACCAACATTGGCTTTGGGGTTATTCGCCTCGGAGCAATGATGTATTTCGTCACCTATTATCTCGGCAGCGCCAGCTATTTTATGTGGATGCTGGGGGCCCATATTCTGGGTAAAGCGGCAGGCAGCGCGCTGGCAAAACGTCTCACCCACAATTACAGCAAAGTGCAGATGTTTGGCTACTGTTCGGTCATCGCGGGCGTGCTGAGCATCGCGCTGTTCTTTGCGCCGAAATCGGTGCTGGTTCTGGTTCCAATGACCTTCATCGTCTCCACGCTCTACCAGGCCACCACCACGCTAATGTGGGTGATGATGGCGGACGTTGCCGACTACGGTGAATACAAGCAGGGCAAACGCATGGACGGCGTGATCTTCTCTACCTTCCTCGCCGTGCTGAAGCTGGGGATGGCCATCAGCGGCGCGATTGTCGGCTGGACGCTGGGCTTTAGCGGCTATGTCCCGAATGCCGCAGAGCAGACCTCCACGGCGATGTACTGCATTATCGCCCTCTTTACCATCGTGCCCGGCGTGCTCTCGCTCTGCGCTTTCGCCACGCTGCGCTGGTACAAACTTGACGATAGCACGATGAAATCAATCCAACTCGCCAAACACACGGTTTAAAAAGGACGCGTTATCCATGAGTGAACTGATTCAACATTCCAACAGTATTGAATGGCGTTTTGAGCGTCAGATCCTGCGCATCGAACCCTGGGGAGAAAACAGCCTGCGCGTCCGGGCGACCTGCTCCCCGGAATTTAGCGATGCAGAGCATGCGCTACTCCCTGCCGTCACCTGCCGCGCTGATATTACGGCTGAAGCGGAAAGCCTGACGCTGCGTAACGGCAATATCACCGCAACGCTCAATCTTAAGGGACAGCTGGCTTTCTATAACCAGCGCGGCGAACTGCTGCTGGAAGAGATGTGGCGCCAGCGGTCTACCGTCGGCATCGGTGCCAGTGAAAAGAGCCAGGATAAATACGTTAGCGCCCTCAAGCTCGATGGTCGTGAATTTAAGCCGCTGGCGGGTGGTAAATATCAGCTTACGGTTCGGTTTGAATCTCGCCCAAACGAGCGTATTTACGGCATGGGTCAGTACCAGCAGCCGTGGCTGGATCTGAAGGGCTGCACGCTGGAACTGGCGCAGCGTAACTCTCAGGCGAGCGTTCCCTTTATGCAGTCCAGCCTGGGCTACGGCCTCCTGTGGAATAACCCGGCAATTGGCGAAGCCAGCTTTGCCAAAAACCAGACGGAATGGCGCGCCCGCGTAACGGGTGAGATGGATTACTGGATAACCGCAGCCGATAGCGTGGCCCAGATTACCCGCCAGTATGTAAAAGCCACCGGCAACCCGCCGCAGGCACCGGACTTTATCAGCGGACTGTGGCAGTGCAAGCTGCGCTATCGCACGCAGGAGGAAGTGCTGGAGGTCGCGCGGGAGTATCGCCGCCGCAATCTGCCGATCTCGGTGATGGTTATCGACTTCTTCCACTGGCCGAACCAGGGTACATGGTGCTTTGATCCCGTCGACTGGCCCGACCCGAAAGCGATGGTTGACGAGCTGCGCGAGTTGGGCATCGCGCTGATGGTCTCCGTCTGGCCAACGGTTGAAGCCCGCAGCCCGCTCTATCCGCTGATGAAGGCCAAAGGCTGGCTGGTCAGCAGCGAACGCGGCGTGCAGGTGAACCTCGACTTTATGGGCAATACCACCTTCTTCGACGCTACGCATCCGCAGGCTCGGCAGTTTGTCTGGGACACGGTGAAGGAAAATTATTACGATCTGGGCATCAAACTGTTCTGGCTCGACGAGGCAGAGCCGGAATACCGCGCCTATGATTTCGACAACTATCGCTATTACGCGGGCCCGGTGCTGGAGGTGGGTAACCGCTACCCGCGCGATTTCGCGCAAGGGTTTTATGATGGTCTGCAGGCCAACGATGAGACGGATATTGTAAACCTGGTACGCTGCGCCTGGGCGGGCAGCCAGCGCTACGGGGTTCTGGCCTGGTCAGGGGACGTTCACTCCTCATTTCACGCGTTTCGTAACCAGATCGCTGCCGGTCTCAACATGGGGATGGCAGGCATCCCGTGGTGGACCACGGATATCGGCGGTTTTCAGGGCGGGAACGTTAACGACCCGGCGTTCCATGAGCTGCTGATTCGCTGGTTCCAGTGGGCGGTATTTACCCCGGTACTGCGCATGCACGGCTATCGTGAACCGCAGATCCAGCTGCCGGAGCGCTACCGCGACGGTATTCCGCAGTGCAACAGCGGCTCGCCAAACGAGCTGTGGAGCTACGGGGAAGAGAATTACGCCATCATGCAGCACTGGCTCTCCGTACGCGAAAAACTGCGGCCGTATATTGATGCACTGTATGAGAACGCCCACCAGCACGGCGATCCGCTGATGCGCCCCCTGTTCTGGCACTACCCGCAGGAGACGCAAAGCTGGGAGACGGAAGACCAGTACCTGTTTGGGCAGGATCTGCTCATTGCACCGGTCCTGCATGCGGGCCAGCGCGAGCGCGACGTCTGGCTCCCGGCCGGAAATAACTGGGTCGATCTGAAGGGGGAACGCTATGCTGGCGGCGATCGTATCAGGGTGCAGGCATCGCTTGACACCATCCCGGTATTTATTCGTGAAGGCAGCGAGCTGGTGCAAGAGCTGGTGAGCCGAACTCGGGCAAGCGCCCAAAAATAGAGGGATTTCTCTATAAAAGCCTGTTTGCTCTCGCGTTTGCGCGTACAGTAATCAGGCTTACTATTTTTGGCAAGGATCCCGTCATGTTCGACCCTACTCTGCTTATCCTTCTGGCACTGGCCGCGCTCGGCTTTGTGAGCCACAACACCACGGTTGCTATCTCCATTCTGGTGCTGATCATCGTGCGCGTGACCCCGCTTAACACCTTCTTCCCGTGGATAGAAAAACAAGGCCTCACCATCGGGATTATTATCTTAACCATCGGGGTAATGGCCCCCATCGCCAGCGGCACGCTTCCCGCCTCGACGCTGCTGCACTCTTTTGTGAACTGGAAATCACTGATCGCTATCGCGGTGGGCGTTTTTGTTTCATGGCTGGGCGGACGCGGCGTGACGCTGATGAGCAGCCAGCCCTCGCTGGTGGCCGGCCTGCTGGTCGGTACCGTGCTTGGCGTGGCCCTGTTCCGCGGCGTGCCGGTTGGCCCACTGATTGCGGCCGGGCTGGTGTCGCTGTTTATTGGGAAGTCCTAGTCAGGCTGGCGATATAGCGGGCAGGCGTTTGCCCCAGCCCCTTTTTGAACATGGTGATAAAGGCGGTGGTTGAGTCATACCCCAGCGACTGTGCCGCCTGCTGAACCGACGTCCCGCTAATCAGCAGCTGCAGGGCGACAATCAGCTGAAGCTGATGCCGCCAGCGGCGAAAGCTTAATCCCGTCTCTTTTACCACCAGCCGCGCCAGGTTGCGCTCGCTCATGGCAAAGTGGCTTGCCCACTGCGCCAGCGTTTGCCAGGCGGCAGGCTCCTTCGCCATGGTCTCGCTCATCAGGCGAATTTTAGGATGGGTTGAAACGGGTAGCTGCAGATGTTCCTGAGGTTGTAAAGGCAGCTCGTCAAAGAGTACCCCGACAAGCCGCGCGGTGGCGGGTTCGTGCAGCTGAACGCGCGATTTATCCGCCAGAGATAAAATCAGCTCGCGTACCAGCGGCGATATTTTTAAGGTGCAGCAGCGTTCGGGCAAACCCAGCGCGCCGGGCTCAATAAACAAAAAGCACAGCTGCGCGCCCGGCGTGGCCTTATTGCTGTGGGGCATTTGTCCCGGGATCCACACCGCATACTGCGGCGGCACCATCAGCATGGCGTTTTCTACTTCGCAGGTGATAGCGCCGCCCAGCGCCAGAATCAGCTGACCCTTGCGGTGCTGATGCTCTGGAATATGCTGCTCTTCCGCCACCACGCGGATGCGGAACGCCACCGCGGCATCGCGCTGGCTGTCGGGATCGTAACCTTCCAGCCCAAGACCAATCATCAATTTGTCCGATATTAGCGATAAACTGTCATTTTAGCTTGATTTCAACGGCGGTGAAAATCGGTATCGTGTGCGCTCGCTTGAACGTAAGAGAAAATAATGACTACTGCTATTCGACCTTCAGGGAAACAGGGTGCGCTGCTGATCGCCGGCATTCTGATGATTGCCACGACGCTTCGCGTAACCTTTACCGGTGCCGCCCCGCTGCTCGATACGATCAGACATGACTATGGGTTAACGACGGCGCAAACCGGCATGCTCACCACGCTGCCGCTGCTCGCTTTCGCGCTCATCTCCCCGCTCGCCGCCGGGGTTGCCCGGCGCATCGGCATGGAGCGCAGCCTGTTTATTGCTCTGCTGCTGATCTGCGCCGGCATTGGTATTCGATCCCTCCCCTCTGCAACGTGGCTGTTTATCGGTACTGCGGTAATCGGGTGCGGCATTGCGCTGGGTAACGTGCTGCTTCCGGGGCTTATCAAACGGGATTTTCCGGGCCAGGTAGCCAAGCTCACGGGCGCGTATTCCCTGACGATGGGCGCGTCTGCCGCCTTAGGATCGGCGCTGGTTGTTCCTCTGGCGCTGGGAGATGCCGGATGGCACGGCGCGCTGCTGATGCTGATGGTCTTTCCGCTGGTGGCGCTGCTGCTGTGGCTACCACAGTGGCGTCAGACGCCTGCTGCGACGGTGACGGGCGCCGGTGCGTTACACAATCGCGGCATCTGGCGCTCTGCGCTAGCCTGGCAGGTCACGCTCTTTCTGGGGATTAACTCGCTGATTTACTATGTCGTTATCGGCTGGCTTCCCGCCATTTTACTCAGCCACGGTTACAGCGAAACGCAGGCGGGTTCGATGCACGGCCTCCTGCAGCTGGCCACGGCTATCCCCGGGCTCGCCGTTCCGCTGATACTGCATCGGTTGAAAGACCAGCGCGGCGTCGCCGGGTTTGTGGCCCTGATGTGCGCCGTGAGCGCGGCGGGGTTCTGGTTTGCGCCGGACATGGCCGTGGTGTGGACGCTGGTCTTCGGCTTTGGCTCCGGGGCCACCATGATCCTCGGCCTGACGTTCATCGGCCTGCGCGCCAGTTCAGCTCATCAGGCTGCCGCCCTGTCCGGTATGGCGCAGTCGATTGGCTATCTGCTGGCCGCCTGTGGGCCACCGCTAATGGGGAAAATTCACGATGTGGTGGGAGACTGGCGGATCCCACTGTTAGCCTGCGCGCTGGCGTCGACGATCATGGCCTTATGCGGCGTACTTGCCGGGCGCGATCGGGAGATAGCGCCCCGTTAATAACAGCGGCAGACCCGAAGGTCTGCCTTTTTTATCCTCGCGCTGCGCGCAGCATCGCCTGCGCCAGCACCACCGGACGGCCATCCAGCGCCGCACGCTCGTGCTGGAACAGGGTGATCACAAAGAAAGGATGGGTGATCAGCTCTGCGGCACGGATTTCACCCCGATCGTCCCAACCGGTAACGCGCATATCACCCCTCTCCAGCGCCTGGGCGAATTCCGGCGAGACGCCATAGTTGCAGTGGTATCCCTCTTCAATTTCCGGCCTGCCGTAGGCTTTAGCGATAAGCGTGTTGTTACGCAGTTCGATCGTATCGGTTTTTTCCACCAGCGAGCAGGCCAGCGGCGCAATCACCATCCTGCCTTCGGTATCGGTCTCCGCATGACCGGCATCGTGCCAGCCCAGCACGTTGCGGGCATACTCAATAAGCGCATGCTGGAACCCCCCGCAGGTGCCGAGGAATGGAATACTGTTTTCACGCGCGTAGCGTGCGGCAATGAATGCGGCTTCAGCGTTTTTATACGGGCTGGCAGGGACCAGCCAGATGGCATCGTAACCCACCAGATCTTCGGGGCTTGTCAGCTCTGTCGTGGCGAGCCAGTCGTAATCGGCAGTGAGTTCCAGTACAGCAGCGGCATCATCGATGGCGAGCGGGATCGCCTGGTGCGCAATAACATCGGGATTGTAATCACCGACCAGCGCAATGCGCAGCGTCGTTTTAACCGGGGAGAGTTCCATGAAAGGTTCCTTATGCCAGAAAATTAGCAGATAACATAAGGAACCTCAGACTACCGATCTTTTGCTGTTATCACAATACCTTAAATTGGGTGGGTAAAAGTGACGTGCTATAGTCTTCGGGCTCTCGGTATTAACATTAAGGAGGGGGAATGATTCAGTGTAAACGCGTGTACGAGCAGGCGGATCCCAAAGATGGCTATCGGATTCTGGTGGACAGGCTGTGGCCGCGAGGCGTGAAAAAAACCGACCTTGCCTGTGACGAGTGGTGTAAGGCCCTGACGCCCTCCAGCGATCTGCGCAAAGCGTTCCACGGCGAAACCATCGATTTTACAACGTTCAGTGCAGAGTATCGCAAAGAGCTGGCGCAGCAAAAAGACGAAGGCCAGCGCATAGCCGATATCGCCAGGACGCAGACCGTCACGCTGCTCTACGGCGCGAAAAACCGTGAGCAGAACCACGCGCGGGTATTAGCCGACTGGCTGCGTCAGCTGTGATCAGCCGATCGTCAGCTCTTCACGCGTTTGTGAAGCCTCGTCCGGCGTGAGGGGTAACAGATGCTCCGGGCGAATAAACGCGAAGCCATGCTGGTTATCAAACGCGTAAACGTCCCCCATGACGAGCCACAGCGCGCGATCCGCCGTGGCAGGCAGCTGGGTCATCACGCCGTTCACCGGGTTCATGAAACGCATACCGGGCTGGCAAAGACCAAACAACTCGACAGATTTTCCAATATTACGGCGACCTGCCGTGGTACGGGCGCCGATGATAATTGCCAGGCTGCCCGGTTTTAACTGAAACATACTTCTCTCGCGGTAAGTGTTGCCAATGATGGCTAAGAATAATCCTAAAGAGAAGTGTATCGCAGTCATGATGCCGCTGTCACCTGGCTGATTGCGGATGGTCCCGACGGAAGAGATCCCATTCATCTATAACTTCACCGCCGGGCAATTTGCATTCGGTACGCACACCCTGCGGGCTTTGAACCGGGATTTGCTCCCCCCCTTTCTCCAGACAGTAGACCGAGGCCGGGTTCGCCATTCCCACCACATGAGGGGGTTTGGGCGCGTCGGGAGGCGTGGTTTTTGTGGTACAGGCAACAAGTGGCAGCGCCAGTGCCAGCAGCAAGTATTTCATTATCAAGATCCTTTGAGTGTTCGGAAAAATATCAGGGTAACGGGTCATCAGGATTTTCTCCATGATTTCTCCATTAAACCTGCACTTTTCAACACTATAGTGGGCTTGTTCTCGATATGACCAGAGAACATCATTCCGTAATCAAGATGTCTTTGCCCCGCTCTCAACGGCGGGGCTTTTTTTGTGCTGCCTCCCCGCTTTCAAACCTCCATGAATATATTAAATTTTTTATATTCATGTTTTACTATGCCGGAAGTCTAAAATTTCAGCATAACATGCAGATACAGGCGTCTTCTGCATGGGAGTCAACCTACGTCATGTCGGATATTATCCTTGCCCGTGTTTCAGAAACGCTTTCCACCGAGCAATCCCTCGAAGGCCTGGTTCGCCAGCTGCTGGAGATGCTGGAAATTGTGACAGATATGGAATCAACCTATCTGACCAAAGTGGATATCAATGCGCGGCTGCAGCATATCCTTTACGCCCGTAACAGCAAGAAGATGCAGATCCCTGAAGGGCTGAGCGTTCCCTGGGGCGACACGTTGTGCAAGCGCGCAATAGATAGCGGCACTATTTTCAGCAACCAGGTAGCCGAACTGTGGGCTGACTGCGATGCGGCGAAAGCGCTGGGTATTACCACCTACATGAGTATTCCTGTTCATCTTGCTGATGGTTCACTTTACGGAACGCTGTGCGCCACCAGCACGCAGCAAAAGGAGCTGAGCGAACGGGGCGAGCAGGTACTCCGATTATTTGCCGGATTAATTGCGCAGTACATCCAGAAAGAGTCGCTGGTATCCCAGCTGCGTGAGGCCAACGCGGCGCTCATCGCCCACTCCTATACGGATGCCCTCACCGGCCTGCCCAACCGCCGGGCGATATTCGAGAACCTTACCACCCTGTTCTCACTGGCAAAACATCTTAAGCGCAATGCGGTTATAGCGTTCATCGACCTAGATGACTTTAAGCTCATCAACGACCGCTTTGGACATGAAACAGGCGACCGTTTCTTGATTGAAGTGGGCAAGCGCCTGACGGATGAACAAACACAGGACGAAATTATCGGCCGACTGGGAGGCGACGAGTTCCTGGTGGCCTGCCTGAGTAAAGGCGATGAAGAAATTAATCTGCTTAAAACGCGCCTCAACGCCCGCATCGCCGGGGAATACTGGCTTGGGCAGGTGCATATTGTTTATCCGGGCGCGAGTCTTGGCGTTGTGGAGGTTGACCCCGCGAGTACCGATGCCGACAGTGCGTTACGGGATGCGGACCTCGCGATGTATCAGGATAAAAAAGGAAAAAACAAAACACGCTTTCTCACTATCGATTAACCCCGTACACTCTACGGCGTTAGGTAAAACGAAACAGGTGAAGGTATGAGAATAGGGATCCTCTTCCCGGTCGTTATTTTTATTACGGCGGTGGTTTTTTTGGCTTGGTTTTTCATTGGCGGTTACGCCGCGCCGGGGGCATAAATGCGAAAAACAACCCTCGTTATGTTGATTGTGGCAGTCGTTGCCGTCGCCGGTACACAGCTCGGCTGGTGGTAACCCCTCACTGTAAAAAAGGCTGCCTGAGGCAGCCTTTTTTAATACGTATCAGATTTAGCTTTTGATTTTTCTGTAGATAAACAGAACCACCAGCGCGCCAATTACCGCGACGGCAAAACTACCGAAGTTGAAACCATCGACTTTGCCAAATCCGAGCAAGGTGCTGATCCAGCCACCCACGACTGCACCCACAATACCCAGTATTACGGTGACGAAGAAACCACCGCCATCTTTGCCCGGCATAATCCACTTCGCCAGGATCCCCGCAATCAGCCCAAAGATAATCCAGGATAAAATTCCCATAGCTTTCCTCTCTGTATGGTTTTTGTCATTAAATCAGTGACACAGAAAAGGATAGCACAGGATCGCAGAAATGAAATTGTGAGAGAGATCACGCGATTCGTTTGAGCAAAATATGAACTAAAAAAAATGTCGCTCCACATTAAACGTGGGGTTGCATCTTTTGTTGAGAAAGATTATCTTTCTCAACACTGAATAGTTGAGTTAAACACTCAGGTATTCAGTACGACATTGCTCACATTGCTTCCAGTATTTCTTGCCCACTTTATAGTGGGCTTTTTTTTGCGCGTACGCTTCCTGCGCCGGGGCCTCAGGCCGCGTGTCGGCTTATCGGTTTGGACAGCAGTACCTTAATGAAATCGAGGTAGGAGACGGGTTTACCGAAATAGTAGCCCTGTAAGAGCGTTATTTGATTGCGGTTGAGGTATTCAAGCTGCTCTTTCGTTTCAACCCCTTCAGCCACGATGCTGAGCGAGAGTTTTTTGGCCAGCTCGATGACGCAGTCCAGCAGGAGGGTGGAATCTTTCTCGTCCGACACCCGGTTCACAAAGCTTCTGTCGATTTTAATGTAATCAATGGAGAGCGCATCAAGGCAGGATAAGCCTGAATAGCCGGTACCAAAATCGTCCAGCGCAATCACAAAACCAGCCTGATGCAGCGTATTCAGATTCTTCACAAGATGAGGATTATCCATCAACGGCTCCCGCTCCGTAACTTCGAGAACCAGCTTGACCTTATTGCCGTCAAATCCCTTTTCAAAAACACTGCAGTCGCCAATGAATGACGGCGCGTTGATATGTCTGGCGCTGATGTTGATCCCAATGTGGAAACCTTCCGGCAGTCTGGGCACCAGCGGCTTTAACTGACTGACGACTTTCGCCATCAGCCCGCGCGTTAGCGGAATGATGACACCGCTGCGCTCGGCAATGGGGATAAACACGTCCGGTGGAATAAAACCTGACTTCGGATGTTTCCACCTCGCCAGCACTTCGACACCGTAAAGCGCCCCGGTATTGCCATTCACTATCGGCTGATAGTAAGGAACAATATCCCCCTTCAAAATGGCCTTTCGTAGATCCTCTTCAAAACTCGTGCTTTTGCCCATGTAGCGGCGCAACAGAGTGCCAACGGCGACCGACAGCATAAGCACCAGCAGGATCAGGCTCCATCCCTGCTGGACCAGCCGCGTCACGCTCAAGAAGGCGGGAGCTTGCCAGACCATACTGAAAGAGAAGTATTTTGACGACATGCGTGAGGTTGATGACGTCAGCGGCGAAACGTCACTCACCTCCCCACCAGGCTGAATCATTCGCGAGCCGACAACCAGAGCCAGATGGGATTCATCAGGGGCGCCTGCGAGAACATCGTGCAGATGCGCATCGCTAATGCTGATAATCACTCGTCCATTCGGGATCGGCATCTGGAAAAGCAGAACCGGAACGCCGTTGACGGCCTGGCTTCCCGGCAGGAGCATCAGCCGCTCGTGAGGAAACCTTTCAGGATGGACAAGCAGTAAGCCATTCCCCGGCAGCGAGGTGCACATTATCGCGTCGTGCTGCTGGATCATGATGGCGCGTAAATGTGGCTTAAGCGCGGCCTGCGTCCCGAGCTCAAGCTGCCCGGCGCGAGTACACCCAAGGGCCGCAACATCCTGAGCCGTTTTTGCGGCACTGACCGCTTCGGTGAGGATGGCATCAATTTTACGAGCGCTCGCACGGGCCGTATCGGCACTGGTTAACGCAGCCATATGCCACAGCTGCCAGTTGATAATCAGAAGGCCGGCCAGAAAGAGACATAATGCACTTAATGCTGGAACGAAGGCTTTGCGCACGATTTTTCCTTTAAAAGAAAAAACAAGCATCTCTGTTACGTTGAATTGAGCTTAGCTGAGATTCATCCCAAAAAACTGATGCTTTTGTATTAGACGCAGGCTGTAATATAAGGCGGTACCGAACGGTTCGGACGACAGACAATTTCCTGCCGTTATTATCAGTCTTGTTCCTGGACACGCGTGTGTTAAGATTCATTAAATCAAGGAGCTAACAGGACAGCTTGAAAATGAAGAAGATCATTGCCGTTGCTTTCATTTCAACGCTTCTGGTCGTCCTGTCGCTTTATGCCGTCAATGCGCTCATCACCGGGCAGCAAAAGATTAAGCAGCTTGAGATATCGCATACCCTTTTGCATTACTCTGAAGACTTATCTCAAAACGTCGCGCTTGCGCTTAAAAGCATTACTTCCCAGGGATGTGACAAACACAGCCTGGATAACTACAGAAAGAGCAGGCTTGATAGCACCTATTTTGGCGATATCGGCTATATAGAAAATGGTAAAGTCGTCTGTACGGCTTTTTGGGGAAAACTGGCACACCCCGTCGATCTCCCCGCCGAACTGCATAAAACGGCCAATGGTTTTACCCTCGCCCAATTCTCACGCAAGGATTTTTTCATCGGCAATGCCGCGATTTATAACAACGTGATTATTTTCACCTCACGCTACGCCTACGATAAGTTCACTCCGGTCACTGCAAGCTACTCGCTTATTTCGACGACAAAAGACTTTGGCAGAACATTTTTTTCCGTTACGCCAAACGCTGAACAACGCAGCTGGCTACAGTCTTCATTATTCACCCTGACCGTCACGCAGTGCAGTAAAAAATGGGATTTATGCGTTACGGTGAAACATCATGATGCCGGGCTGGCCTCGCTTTCTGCCGCTGCGTTTATTCTTCTCTGCACGTTTTTATATTTCATCTGGTTTTCCCTCACGCTCTTTTCAGTGCGACTATATGAAGACCGGTTATCGGTGGAAAGAAGGCTGGTTCGTGCGGTGAGAAACAATACGATCAGCGCAAGCTATCAGCCCATTATCCGTGTGCACGATAAAAAAATAGTGGGGATAGAGGTCCTGTCGAGGTGGCGGGATAATAATTACCTGAACGTGTCCCCGGAGCTCTTCATTCCGTTGATAAAGAAAATTGGGCTATACAATCTTTATTATATCAACATGATTAAAAAGTCTCTTTCAGAAGTCGGCCCTCTCGCCATCAAACATCAGCTCGTCATTTCACTGAATGTCGGCAGAACGGAGATTGAAGACGGCCGTTTTATGCACGCGTTACGTCGTGAATGTTTGCTGAATAATATTCCTTTATCGCTTATCAAAGTCGAGCTATCGGAAAACGCGGTATCCAGCGCGAGCATACTGGAGGCATTCTGCGAAGAGTTGAAATCGGCAAAAGTGAAAATATCGATTGATGATTTTGGGGTGCAAAATTCCAACCTCGCGAGGCTTTCCCACCTTCACTATGATGAGATCAAAATAGACAAGTCTCTGGTTGACGGCATCAGCGAAGAATACAAGCAGGATATCTTCGTCATCTTTAGTGACGCCCTCGCAAAGCTCAATAAAACGCTGGTCTTTGAGGGCGTGGAGAGCGAAACGCAATTTAACTTTATTGCAGAACGCTACCCTGACGCGTTGGTTCAGGGCTGGTATTTCTCAAAATCGCTGACCCGAAGTGAACTGGCGGAAATGCTCGCGGGTGCTGTTACTCATTACCCCATTGATTCAGGAAATTAGCGACGTCATCAATACGCTGATCCTGAATACCCGCGACTTCAGCCATCTCTTGCTGCGCTTCTTCACTGATCTCCTCATTGTTGCTTAAGCGGGTGAGCAGCAGCTGAAAATAGTGCGCCAGCGGATCGCGCTCGGGCTCGCTTACCGGCTGTTGGGTTTCCGTCGAATACTCATCAACGATGTCGTAAAACTTCAGAGGAATGGCGTTGTTCATGGAGGGCTCTCGTCTGACTTACAAAGGATTAAGCGCATAGTATATAGAATGGCATAAAAAAACGGGAACCCTTCGGCTCCCGTTCTTGATTAACCCAGACTCTGGATTACATATTCGCGATAATCGCGTCGCCAAACTCTGAGCATTTCAGCAGCTTAGCGCCTTCCATCAGACGTTCGAAGTCATAGGTTACGGTTTTCGCGTTGATCGCGCCTTCCATACCTTTGACGATCAGGTCTGCGGCTTCGAACCATTCCATATGACGCAGCAGTATTATTGCACTAATCGATTACCCATATGATTTAATTGAGTTTTCTCAAAAAAACAGCGATTAATTACCACTTTTCAGCTTCTAAGTAACATACTGATTTTTCGCAACTCACAAAGAGTTTTGATAACCCAAATTACGATTACGGTGCAAAATTTGAAGACATCAACCCTCATACAAAAACTCACAGAGATAAGCAAAACTGTTCCGTTCGATGCCGATGTTGTAACAGGAGAGGATTGGTGGCCCAACCCGATCACTCGCATTTATCACAATCCCCCACATACGTTTATCGAGTTTGGGACAGAAGGACCATCTGAGGATGAAGATCCCGATGAGTTCACCCTGTACAAAGAATTGGAGATACGTACTCATCAAATGATGATTATTCGAGACTTTGTGAATTCCAACGTTGAATTGAAGCCAGAAGAAATCATTAATGAACTGAACACTCAGATTGATCGTCTGAGACTGATGGCTGAAGCGGTCTTAACGAAATAATACGAACCCCATCATGGGGTGTCGGGGGGCGGAGGTTCAAATCCTCTCGTGCCGACCAAACACACATTTAAAACCAGCCTTTTACGGCTGGTTTTAAATGTCTATTTTTTGTACGGGGAATCACTGGGGAGAACCGGGGAAAAATCGTCAAAAAATCAGGCACAACAAGCTAATTGCCACCGATCCGTTTGTAAGACTTTACCAGCACACTACTTTTTCTCACTGCCCTATACTTTCAGTCTGACATCCGACTGGAGGTTTCTATGTGTGGACGTTTTGCGCAAGCCCAAACCCGTGAAGAATATCTGGCATATCTGGCCGATGAAGCCGAACGTGACATCGCGTATGACCCGGAACCTATTGGCCAATTCAACGTCGCACCCGGTACCAAGGTCCTGCTACTGAGCGAACGCGACGAGCAGCTGCACCTCGATCCGGTGTTCTGGGGTTACGCACCGGGATGGTGGGATAAACCGCCACTGATTAACGCGCATGTCGAGACTGCTGCTACCAGCAGAATGTTTAAACCGCTATGGCAGCATGGCCGGGCTATATGTTTTGCGGATGGATGGTTCGAATGGAAGAAGGAAGGCGACAAGAAACAGCCCTACTTCATTCACCGCGCTGACGGCCAGCCGATTTTTATGGCATCGATCGGCAGCACACCGTTTGAGCGTGGCGATAATGCAGAAGGTTTTCTCAATGTTACATCGGCAGCGGATAATGGTCTGGTCGACATTCACGACCGTCGGCCGGTAATTTTGTCGCCTGAAGCGGCCCGGGAGTGGATGCGTCATGACGTTGGAGGGAAGAAAGCGTTAGAAATAGCTTCAGACGGTGCTGTGCCAACCGACAAGTTTATCTGGCATCCAGTTACACCTGCAGTCGGAAATGTAATAAATCAAGGCAGGAAAGTGATAGAACAAATAGACATATAATCTGGCGTCCATTTAGTATGCACTTTATTTTTGGCTCAGCATTATAATATTTCAAGAAAGAAATATGTTTGGAGCCATCGGACCACTATGACAATTTATACGATAGAATTCTACATGAACACTAGGTTTTAACGTTTGGCTTTCACTATTACTTAATGCAGAAATATGTAAAAAAACATCTTTTCTGCCATCTGATGGGATAATCAATCCCTTTCCGTTTTTGAAGTCAAAACTTTTGACAATTCCTGTCATTTTACGAGACAATTTTTTTTCCTAATGGCAATCCAGATTTGACTATACAGGATTTGTTAATAATAGCTAATCCTATTTTATTGGCCCTCCGGAAGGCTAAAATAAAAATTTGCTTAATGACTCAACACGTGCCTTAATGATTTGGCTGATTCGTTGCGATGATGAATCTAACTTTTCAAAAGCCGTCCTCATAACCAGGTGTTATCTCTGATATCCCCTCCTCTTGAGTCCATACGTATACCCTAATACGTTTCTTATCATAAGCTTGTTAGTTTTAAATTGTTCAAATGGAGGTTTTATGACATCTAGAATTATTGGTCTTGTTAAGTGGTTTAACGACGATAAGGGATTTGGCTTTATCTCCCCACTTGATGGCAGTAAAGATGTTCTTGTTCACACTTCGTCTCTGAAGGGAGAAAAATTTAATACTCTTTTTGAAGGCCAAAAAGTCAAATTCGCTATCATAGCTGGAACTAAAGGTCCAACCGCTGCAAATGTAACGCTTTGCGATAGATAATTTCAAAATAACTGACTTAAGTCAGCATAACTTAATAAATAGAAGGTGATTTTCAGCTATTCACATCATTACAACAGGCCAGCATATTTAGTTGCAATCAAGTTTGCTGACCGATGTGATGAAATGCAGGACTGCTGCATGAACAGTCTCAAAGCAGAAGCTAACTGCTTATAAAATACTAAAGTGCGTAAGAGGTTAGGCAGCCTCCAAAAGCATCACTTCTTATTTTTTATTAACTTTTTTAGAAGCGCTGGGAAGATTTGAACAAAGCACAGCAGTATGGGCAAACCAACTGAGCCCCCTTTTGTACACGATTGTAACTATGTTCGGAATCTTTTGAGCAGTTTGGACAAGGACATTTTACTAAATAATTTCGGCGGAATTGAGTGTTTTTACGTGCAGACATAGACTTCTCCAGTTCAAATGGACCGTTACAGTACATGTTAAGGCAGTATAATGCTTGTTTTAATTTCGAAAGAGGCCAAAAAAATGAACAAACAGCCCCCTTTCGAACACCTGGAGGGGCAAAAAACCCTCAAAACACATGGTGATATATGAAAAAAGTAATCATTTTTTTTAATGGTAAGCCAAGTAAAGTTATCACTGTGCTTAAAGGTGTGACATCAATACGCGAAGAATATCCTAATGGAGAAGTGATAAGTCTTCAGATAATGTCAGCAAGCTTTCCCTCTTTAACAGGTGACCATGAAGTGGTCTATGTGGCATCAGATCGAGAGCTTACCTCTCAGGAAATATTAGATGCGGCGCAGAAGTACCTTTGACGCTAGGGATTCAACACCAACATTCATGAAATAATTATTATAACTATGTTTCATTATTATAGCCTGTTTAACGCAGGCTTTTTTTTACCCCAATACAGACATTTATAGTTAAGATATGTGCATTCAACACCATGGCAATATGACTTTATTGCTGAAGCAACTATAAGGCTCCCATGAAAATCCTACATTACGCAGTATTAATAGTTGTTGAAGCCCAATCCTCAGATAATAATATCAACCCTCTTATCTTGGATCTCTTGCATGACCGAAACTATTCAAGTAAGTCAAACCGAGGCGTTAAACTTCCACCCCATGCATTCGTTGGTTCAGAGGGTCAGGCAGTTTTAGAGTGGGAGTCTGAAAAAGATGGAGCAGAAAAACTAAAAAAAAGAATCTACCAGATGTTGCATCGAATTATACGTTTAGAAGAATGTCCCACAGCAATTTTTCTAATGATTTGCCCAGAAGATAAAACATTAACCTTTGTTTCAAGACTTAAAGTAAAAAAATGAACATCGATGTTTTAACCTTCACCATCTGAAAAAACTTTGACCATGCAAATTGCGAAAAAACATGAGACACATCAGTAAATACTGTATCATTTGTTAAGCATTGCTGTTACATTCGCTTTAATGATGAATCCTCCTCAGCGGCAGGGCTAATTAACCTGATGATTTGTATATCAAGCGGCTCATCGTGAATTTCTGAAGCAGCGAGTCACGAGTGGTTAGTTCAATGACTCACCGGGAGGCACCCGGCATCATATCCGTAAGCCCCTGAATAATTGCAGGGGCTTATTTACATTTCTTAAGCATAGTCGTAGACATATTACTGTTAATACTCATAGCCGATAATTAGTTTCGAATGAATGGACCGTTTAAAGTATCATCTAACCTTTATTAGGTCTAAATATCTCGTAGTATAACGTCGAGATAACATATCCCGTTTCATCTGCCACTGTTGCTGTATGCCCTGCCCGGCAAAATAAAGCGTTCCCTTTCCATCTTTCGCGTTCAGATAATCCAGAATTTCCATTAACCTTTCGCTACCAGCACGCGGCGCGTTTTCATCAAAAAGGTTCAGTTGGGCCACACCCTGGCTGAAAAAACCCCCAAGCATGATCCCTGCCTTCTGGTATCGGTGGCCATCCTTCCAGATTTTGTCCAGGCACTTTACCGCAGAGTTAATAATGTCGCGGGAATCCTGAGTGGGGGTGAGAAGCTTGATGGACGCACTGTTCCCGTAATACGGCTCGTTAAGCGCAAAGGGAGAGGTTTTCACGAATGCAGAAATAAAGCGACAATACTGATGCTCGCCGCGAAGCTTTTCGGCGCCACGCGCCGCATGGCTGCAAATAGCCTGGCGCATCTGTTCGTATTCGGTAACGCGTTCACCGAAAGACCTGCTGCAGACAATTTCCTGCTTTGCTGGGGCAAACTCTTCCAGATCGAGACAAGGCTCGCCGCGCAACTCCCGGACTGTTCGCTCGAGTACCACGTTAAAGTGTTTACTGATAATCCATGTGCTTTGTTCTGAGAGGTCCAGAGCCGTTTTAATGCCCATGGCGTTAAGCTTCTTACTGATGCGGCGGCCAACGCCCCAGACGTCCTCTACGGGTACCAGGGCAAGGAGTCGGCTCTGGCGATCGATATTCGATAAATCAACTACTCCGCCAGTCTGCCGCTGCCATTTCTTGTCAGCGTGGTTTGCCAGCTTTGCGAGTGTTTTTGTCTGGGCAATGCCAACCCCGACAGTCAGGTGCGTACGTTTCAGAACCGTCGCGCGGATCTCTTTGCCGAACTCAGTCAGGCCCCGGCAGTTGCGAACACCAGTCAGGTCGCAAAAAGCTTCATCGATGCTGTAGATTTCGACGCGAGGGCTCATTTCCTCCAGCGTGGTCATCACACGGTTCGACATGTCAGCATACAGCTCATAGTTGCTGCTGAAGCAAACAACGCCAGCGCGCCGGAAAAGCTCCTTTTGCTTGAAGAATGGCTCTCCCATAGTGATTCCGACCGCTTTTGCTTCTGTGCTGCGTGCGATTACACAGCCATCGTTATTCGAGAGAACGACCACCGGCCGCCCCCTCAAATCGGGACGAAACACCGTCTCGCATGATGCGTAGAAAGAATTAACATCACAGAGCGCAAACATGCTCAGCTCGCCGATTTAACTATGAAAGTAACAACGCCGAAAACATCCAGCGTGTCTTCGCTGCCAACAACAATCGGACTATAGGCACTGTTCATAGGATTGAGTTGAACGGTCGGACGCAGCTGCAAGCGTTTAACAGTGAACTCCCCTTCTATCGCGGCGATGACAATGTCACCGCGCTCAGCTGTGCGTGAGCTGTCGACCACCAGCAGATCACCGTCGCTTATACCGGCTTCGATCATGGAATCACCCGCGGCCTTAACGAAATACGTTGAACTCGGGTGAGCGACAAGTAACTCATTGAGATCAATGCGCTGTTCTACGTAATCAGCTGCGGGGCTTGGGAAACCGCACTGCACTAAGTCACTGAAAAGCGGGGGAACAATAATTTCTCGCAGTTCTGCAGGCCTGATAAACTCCATATGGCACACCCCAAATGCTGTTTTTATATACAGTGGTTTCATTTAAGTATGCACGCAAGACATAGGGTCTGTCATGACTGATTAAAGCTTCGCCGTTTCGTTTCTAAGTTTCTATGTCGCTTCGTAATATGAGTTTTGTAAATTTTATGGCCGCAACTCCATGTGAGCAGATTTAAGCCTGTTTTGAAGCGGGAAATTTTTTATAAAGCGTGCATACGGCAACGTCATAAATTATCGCTACCTGCTTCCTGTCCAGACCGTTCGCAATCAATCGGCCCGCCTGGTCCCATTGCTCCTGGGTAAGTTTCGGGCGCCTGCCGCCGATTCGCCCCATCAGATCGTTAAACCTCCATAGTTAAGCCAGTAACTCTCTGGTGTGAGATAGCGTTTGCGCATCGGACAGGAAAACCAATTTTAATTTTTGCTGAAAGCGGGTTGCTCCGAGGCGCAACGCCTATTGTCAACTTGCAGGTGAAATAATAACTGAAAGCCTATCCAATGCGTGTTATAAGCGAGTTTGAAAACCTCCACACTGGTGTTTGAGAGGCATGGCATGAAATTACGAATCACAAGAGCAATCGGCCGCAGCAAGTTCTCGCCACGTTGGGTTAAGGTTATCTGTTTACGGTTAACAAAAAATAATATTGAGCGCTCTCTCAATGCTCTTCTGGCCAACATTGATGAATCTGAACTATCTCCGGAGCAAGTCCAAGCTTTGAGGGGATGCGTTGACAGGATTAACCTGGCAAGGGGTAAGGGGATACAGGCGTGAGCAATTTTGATTAAGCATATTTCAAGTTAGTAATGTCTGCTCTTGGCACAGAGCGGACTGTCAACTTAGGTTAAGCCCTGTGCAGCAACAGTACCAGATCAAGTTTGAGCTAATAAAGATATAGCTTACTGAACTGATAACTTAGTAGCAGCCTGTTCTTCCAATACCCTGACACGGATTGTCAGGGCCTTGATTGCTGCCAGCGCATCGAGCAGCATTGGTGTCTGATCAAGATGCAGAAGACCTCCAATATCTTTGACGTATTCAGGATCAATTGTCTTTATTTGCTGAGATATCACTCCGCGCCGTGGGGTCTGCGTTTCATCATATTTAAAGGTGAAGTGCTTGAATTCCATCCGACAGATATTTATCAACGCCTCTTCCAGATCGAGGTCATCGCCGATGTTTTTCATAGTTCTGTCGGACACTACCGAAATTAAAATTTCTTTCCATGGTGCCCAGGCGTTGGTATTAAACCCTCGGTAAAAGAACCGCCCGGCATCCGTTTGCGTGGCATAAGGCAACATAAATTGAGTCGATGCACCGCTGCTGCCAGCAATTCGGACATAGTTTTGAATGTACCCGTACCCGCTTGCAGCCGGAGGGTTTACTGCAGTAGTGAAATTTATGAGGTTAGGAAAGACACCAGGGTTGCGTGCGTCATCCAAATTGATGGTGTTTGACGGTAACGCGGCTTCAATCAGGAAGAACCTGTAAGCATCCACCGGCCCCCCGAGCCCACCTACAATTTGGACATTTCCTGCAGCTGTACCGACGTCCTTTGTCGCGCTACTTCCCAAACCGACCTTTATTCACCTTGATCGGCAGTCATGGCCAGCTCAGCAGCTCTGATTTTTTGGTTGTACAAAGAACCAGCAGGCATTTCGACGCGCACGGACACAAACTGGTCACGGGGGATATCGACCGGATCGCCATCATTGATACCCTGTAGCTCGTTCCTGGCGAACGCCGGTGCTTCTTGGTGTGTACGGTGATAGGTTTTTACGAGAACGGAGCCATCAGCATTAACCTCATAGTCCAGCCATAGCAGAGGCTGCTTATTGCGGTCGGTGGGGATATCAAAACCGCCATCGATGCCACCCCAGGCTGGGTCTGAGTTCATCCCCTCACATCCTTCAACCAGATACTCACCGACGGCAAGACGGGTTACAGTGCAGCCCTCAGACTCATTGTTTGTGTGGCACTCGCCATCCATAAAAATTTTCACAACTGGTGATGCGGCTTTAATCGCACCATCGCTGGCTCTTGTCGTATTTGCGGTACCGTAAAGGATGTTAAACGTAGAGTTACCTGCGGATCCTGAGGTATTGCGAGCTAAAACCCCGACCACGCCTGTGCTGTACGCGATACTGATGATTGCATGTGTATCAGCTGCGGCGAAATATAATGACGGTGAATATGACGCCTGAGAATTTATTGCGCTGTCATGCCGGAAAACTCGAGAGCCATTGTCCAATAATTGCCCCCACAGTGCGGACACCGTAGATACGCTGTTTGGTATCGACATCCCTTTCCCGCCAAACCCGAAGGCACCCACTTCCATAATATTTCCTGTGTAGGTTCCAACGTCTTTTGTCGCGCTACTTCCTAAACCGAGGTTTGTGCGAGCGTCTTCTGCCTTCGTGGCCCCGGTCCCGCCGTCAGCAACAGCCAGCGCACCGTTACTCCCTTTCTGCGCCAGTTTGCCGATGCTGGGGATCGTTACAGGGGTGCCGTTGATGGTAACGGTGATGCTCTGGTTTGCTGAGGTGGTGGCGAACGTCTCCCACGCGCCAATATTCTCGTCGTACTCTTTGATGAGCTGTGACATGGCCTGCGCAAGGCCGTCGACCGAGATATTGTCTGACACAAGGATTCCATACTTCTGGCCGCTCAGCGCCGGGGAAGCAGCTGGCGTAACTGTCATTGACGTGGCGCTGTTCACGGTTGAAATCTGGAACAGCTGTACCGGGTTAGACATCACGATAATCGTCTGGCCAGCGCGGACCTGGCTGGCTGGTGCCGTCCAGTTCGTGCCGGTGCCAGTTGCAGTATTTCCGTTAATGGCTATGGTTCCAGTGTTATAAAGCATATTTTCTCCAGACAATAAAAAACCCGCCAAATAGCGGGTTTGAGAACAATAAATTGATTATCGTAATTACAACTGTGTAAACGAACCGGTGCCTCGCATAATTAACATTGCAGGCGATTTAATTGATACGCCACCACCTTCAGCCCTCGCAACGATAGAGCAATCAACTACTCTGGCTGATGTTCTTACAGAAAATATAATGGCTGAGCAATCTGTTGTGCTATATGCAGAAACCCCTTGATTACTTAACTGAACGACAAACTGTTTAGATGCACCTGCGATAGTGACCGTTACTCTCGCAGTGCCTGCTGTAGCTGGACGATATGAATCAATCATACACATAACGAGTACTTGTTTGTCCAGGGAGCCTGTAGTGCTGTCAGTATATCTGAACGACCTTTTTGTATCGGTATTTCCCGCAGTCATTTCCGTATCTGCAAATACATAACCGTTAGCTACATCGCCAATGAAACTGGTTGCCTCAACCGTGCCTTTGAATTTTCCACTCGTTGCATTTATCTCTCCGGTAAAACTCCCATTGGTTGCATACACAGTTCCACGGATGGTCACATTATTGAATGTTGCATAACCGGATTTGTTGATATGCCAGCCAACGTTCCCTGTCCCGTCCCAGGTTGTCGACTGGATGTAGCTGCCGATTTTTAGGTTGCTGATTGTCCCATCACCAATGACCGTGTCCCGGATTATCGTTTGCCCGTTCTGAATAACGAACGGAAGCGTAACGGTCGCTCCGGCCTGGTGAGTCACCGCGAAACGGTCAGCCAGGAAGATAACCTGCGACTGCATGCCGGATGGCGTATTCTCCACGCCGATCCCCATTCCCGCCGCGTAATACTGGCCGTTGCTGGATAACCCGACCTTAATGCTGTACATCGCCTTCAGGTCACCGTTGACGTTCGCAATGGCCTCAGCGTTGGTGGTGATCGCCGAAGTGTGGCCATTAACGGTCGCCGTGATGCTGTTAACCTGCGTGGCCATAGCCTGCTGGTAGTCTGAGAACGTCTGATTCAGGCTGTTGATGGATGCCTTGTTGCCGTTAACGTCCGTCTGCAGGCTCAGCAGAGAGCGCGCCGTTGCCTCCTTATCGTTGACGATCACCTCATCAATGCGGTCCAGCTGTGCGCTATTACCGGCGACTGAAGCCGACAACGATTTACGCGTGGCCACCTGAGCAAGGTTGCCCTGAATAATCGCGATAGCCGAGTTCTTCACCCCACCCGTCATGCCGTCCATGGATACGCTGATGCTGTCGATTCGCTGGCTTAGGGCGGCATCTTCTGTTGCCACCGTTTCCTCAAGCTGGCTGAGTGAAGACGAAACATCCCCGACCGTGCTCGAAAGCTCATTAACGCTGGTCTGAACCTTCCCTACGTTCTCGGCATTTTTGGCGATATCCTTGGCCTGCTGCTCCAGTTCGTCGTTGGCCTGTTTGATGTCGTCAACCATACCAGCAATTTTTTCATTGCTGTAGACGGCATTCTCAACCACATCCTTCAGTAGACCTGTTTCCTCCATCTCCTTGAGAATGGAATCGGTGATATCAGTTACGTCCGTGCTCGACTGGCCAAATACCCACTCGGTCCAGTCGCTCTGATTGCCGAGGCGATCAACGAGCCTTGCCCGGTACCAGAACGATTTTCCGGCGAGCAGCCCCATTTGCTGGTAGGACGATGAGGGATAAGGCACGTCTGCCAGCAGTAACGGAGAATCACCGTTCGCCGTGGCGCTGTAGTGTATTTCTGTCTTCTGCGTGTCCTGCGCCCCGGATGGAAATCCCCAGGAAATGCCGATCCCAAACACCAAAGGCTGTGTAGTGAGATTCACGGGCATCGGCGGTTTTCCGACCTTCCCCGTAAGCTCTGTCTCTGCTGACGTTGCCCAGAGGGATGCGATATCGAGCGCGTTAACCGCGCGGATTCGGACCAAGTAGCGCCCGGCATAAATCCCGTCGACCTCAAATCGCGTGTTGCCGGTGCGCGGAACGTTAATCCAGTCACCGTTGTTCTGACGCCACTGCGCCTCATAGGCAACGGCATTTTTCACGGTATCCCACGTAACAACCATCGTGGTGATGCCTATCCCCTGTTCAACACGGTACAAGCTGGAGAGCGTGATATTTTCCGGCATTCCCTGTCCGCGCGGCGGCACAACGCTGACGGGCCTGTCTTCAATCACCGCGCCGTCATCAACGCGCGGAAACTTGTTCGGATTGTAAGGCAGGCCGTTAATGGTGACCGTGTTATCGGAATTAACCATAAGCCGCTTAACGCGGAACAGCTGAATGGCTAAATCAGACTGGTCAAGCACCCACGCTGATTCAGCATTTGGGGTTACGCTGTACGCTGTCTCAACGGTCACGGCGCGTCCGGAGACGCTTTTCACCTTCCTGCCTTCGGATTTGCCGGTGGGCAAGTTAACGATAAGCGTGTCCCCCGCTTTCGCAGTCGTAATACGGTCAAGCGTGACCTTCGTTCCGGAGGCTGCAGCTACGCGACCGCCGTTCTCGCGACCGGCCAGCGGGGCGTTACTGATGCCGACCACCTTGCCTAAACGCGGGATGCGCCCTTCCATCCCTGTTTTAAACTCCACGCCATTGTCATCGCGGTTGGTTTCAATGGCGTAAAGCCCGTGCCGCTGCGCTTCTGATTCCCGCGTGCACCCGATACGGGACAGCTCTATGGTGTTAAAGCCGAACCGGTTAGAGACTTCCGGCACCCAGGCGCTGGCCTGATCGTCCTGATAGCCGTTGGCCGGGTTGCTGTAGGTGACGATTGCTGACGAGTAGTTCGTCTTTTCCGATGTGCTGGAGAAGTTAAACGCGCCCACGATATTCGACTTGTTGAACACAAAATCGGGGTCCAGCTCGCGGGGCATATCGGCGTCAACGGACAGAAGATTGTTGGACCAGCTGATCATCCCCCTGAAGATGTTCGCCAAATCCATCAGCACGGTCCATGCATCGGTACGCTGGGAAATGTACAAATCGCAGAGGTACCGCGCCTCTTTCCCGCCTGCACCGTCCGAAACCTGCGCATCGCAGTACTGTGCAATCTGGTACAGGGTCCATTTATCGACTAAATCTGCGGTGATCCGTTTTCCCAGACCGTATCGTTTGTTCAGCACCAGATCGTAAAAAATCCAGGCGGGGTTGTTTGTCCATGCCCACTTAAAGGTTCCGTCCCAGGTGCCGCTGTAGGTGCGGGTAACAGGATCGTAGTTCGCTGGTACGCGAACGATTATCCCCTTCATTTCCACGGTGACGTTTGGCGTTCTGCCGTCAAACAGCTTCGAGTCAAACTGGATGAACAGCAGCGACGTGTGCGGATAGCGCAGCTTGGCATCGACAATATCGGTCATTGATTCAATGCGCGAAGTATCCGCATGCCGCCCATCAGTGGTATTTTCCGTCAGGCGTCGGACGCGGATTTGCCAGCCGGATGTCGCTGCCGGCAGGTCAATTCGATAGCTCCGCTCATACCCGGCTGCGGCAATGCCGTCCGCCTCATCCGTGCCGTATTCAACGTATGAACCGCCATCGGTTGAAATATCAATAGCGAACGCTATTCGGTAGCCATCCTTCCCGCCGCTGTCGCGCAGTTTATAAACCCCGTTCGGAAATTTAAGCCGCAGGCGCACTGCGGAAAGCTGGGTGTTGTTAATGGATTTAACCCACGGCGTCCCGTATTTCAGCTCCGTGCCAACGCTGATTTCATTCTCTACTGCCGGGAAACCAGCAATATAATCCTGATCCACGGTGCCGCTGCGCCACTCCCACGTCACGCCAGGAAAGTTTTCATTGCCAGCATCATCAAGCAGTGGTGTGCCATCGAGATAAATATCTTTACCGGTAAAGTCTCCTGCAGCTTCCCCCTCGGTCAGCGCCAGCAGAATTTTCATGTACGCTACGGAGGCGATCTCGGTACCGCGATTGCCGCCTTGATCACCGCCGCCACCGCCCCCTTTCGAACCCCTGATTACTGCCATATGCAAACTCCGGGCAAAAAAATCCCGCCTGAGCGGGAAAATTAAACATGTCGCGAGATAAGCGTTATTGCTGTTCTTCTGCATAGATGCCGCCGCTGATAAGAACACCGGCGACAAGACGCTTACCGAAGAGAAGATTGACGCCATTTCCCGCTGCAGACTGGTTGCTTGGGGAGCCAAACGAATAGCTTTTCCGGGTGTCACCGGAGTCCATCGTCATGCCCTGTGTGCCGCTGGGCGTGAGTATCTGGACAACGCCCCCAAGCGCCATTGCCGCCCCCATTTTGTAGAGGAACGGCGAGGCCACTGCAGCTGGCGTAAAGCTCAGCGCAAAGCCAACCGCTACCAGCACAGCACCGAAGATGGTCTGGAACACCCCTGCCTTTTTACTGCCGATAATGACCGGCGCAATCCTGATAACGTCATGCACACCGTTCAGGCGCAGCTCTTCTGCAGTCACGTTGCGGGAGCCGTTAAACACGCTGTAGGTCACGCCGCGTCCTTCACTCGTATCGAGCCAGCGCTCAAAGCCGGGGAGCATGATACAAAGCGCCCTGATAGCCTCCCGCACCGAGGAAACTGAAAGGCGGTGCTCACGTCCAAATAAAGTGCCGAGCTTGCCATAGAGCCGCACAAGCACGATTTTCTCAACTGTGTTCATCGCCATTCTGGTACCTCAGTGTCAACATTGTTCTCTCGCGCCACATGCCGCCGTAGGGAACGACTTCGCTCAGTTTGCCGTACATGTGGTGCAGCATTTTCCCGTCGCCCAGATAGATGCCTGCATGATTAATTTCTTCTGCCTTGTACTGCATCAGGATCACATCCCCTACCTGCAACTCGTCGGCGTGAGAATAAAATCCCGCTTCGGCATAGTGTTTTACGTAAAGGTTTTCGCCACGCGTCCACCAGTTGTCGTCACGCTGAAAATCAGGCAATTCGATGCCCCGCTCCTGCTGATACCAGTCCCTGATGAGCCCGTAGCAATCCCAGCTGCCGTGTATAAAGGGCCGCTTGAGAATTGGCGGTGTATCTGCCGGTGTGGTCACCGTGTACTCACCGCCTGGCCACGACATGATCACCCAGGGCAATCCGGAGTCATGGCACGACTTCAGGTCGTCGGAGGAAGCGTGCGGCCCCGCATCCGGATGTGAATGAACGATGGCCAGCACCTCCCCCATATCCTCCGCATCGGCCCAGGCCTGCGCAGATATCATGAAGTGCTCAGAGGGATTTTCGTGTGAATTACTGCAGGGGATGTAGCGGCGCTGGCGCGTGGCGCGAATAATCAGGCCACAGCATTCATGGGGATAGGCTGCAGCAGCGTGTTTTTCAATGGCGCTAATAAGTCGCTGGCTCAGCATGATTAAATCCTCGTGATCGCAATCGCCGGAAAGCCGCCAAACGGCAGCTGCTCATCTTCCCCCCAGCGCAGCTTGCAGCCTGCGACCGTTCCGGAGCAGACGTCATCTGCAGGGTTATCAACCGGGTTGCCGAACTTGTCGAAATACTTCGTGCCGGTGTAACCGCAGTCCGCACCCCGATACTGGCCCTGCAGGCACCAGGCGCAGCGGCTGGTCATTTGCCTGGCTGGAACCTTCTGCCCGGTCACGTCAACAGGCGAGCTCAGCTTGAACTGGACGTCCGTTTCGTTATCTGCCGTTTTACTGTCGATGTAAAACACCTCCAGCTGCTCGGCAGTCGGATCGGCTTGTGAGTTCCCGTCCGGAAAATTACTGGCATCGAGGTAATGCGCATACGTTCGGTGGATGGTGACCTTGGCCTGCTTCATATCCTGAAAAAGGTGGCACAGCGCGGAGATCGAACCGTCCAGATTCCCAACGGATAATTTTGGCGATACCGGCGTTCCGTCGCCGTTGGCTTCGATATCCTCAATCTGGCATGGCCAGAGATCATATCGGATGCCCTGCCAGTAAATCGGCTTACCCGGTAGTTTCGATTCATCATCACCGGCAGCGAGAATTTCTTCTTCTGTGTACGCTACTGCGTGGTTGTGGAAATAGAGAACATCGGCACCGAAGGCAGTGCCGTCAACTTCGAACAGGATGATCCGATTGCCGGGCTGGAGTTTTTGATCGTCAGCGGTTATCCCCATAAAAACCTCTCATTCAGGAGCACGGCCCCCATAACAAAAAACCCCGCAATGCGGGGTTAGGTTCATGCCTTACTCGGGCGTTAAATCACGGATTTAATGAGTCCAGGCTGGCTTGAATGCTATTTTTAACATCGTTACCAGTCATGGCCATCTGATTAACCTGACCGCCCGGCATTTGCGATTCAATCCACGCATCTGCCCATACTTTTACGGAGTCGTTAATTTTCGATATTGAAAATCTTAACTTCGACTGTGCCGCTGTTGAATAGGCGTTACCCACTAATAGCTGCGCCATCACAGCACCTCCGCCCTGTGTTTCTTTTGCACAAAGGACGTTGGATGGGGTGGATTCCAATACCATGAATCCCTTTTCATTACACCGGGACACTAATGCACTTTGAACACGTTCTGCTGTTGTATTTTGGTAGATGCCCTCTGGTTTCCCCGAGGCGGTAGGCTTATTTAATTGCACCTGACCGGCGCATCCTGAAAGTAATACAGCAGAAAGAAGCATAAGTGTGGTTTTCTTTTTATCCCTCAGTACCGGTTTCATTCTATTCCTTTTTATATCGGTTCAGCTCTGTATGCAGTTGCGAATGTTACGGTAACAGTCATTCTCGCAAAATCAAGAGCTGTGATTTTCAGTTGTGATGCCCGATAAAGCCCAAGCTCCCCCAACGGGTTGGTCCATTTGAATGCTTTGACTTCGCCATGCTCGCGCAGAAACTTGAGCACAGGCTTCATATCCTCATTCATACCGGTGAACGTTAATGGCCATGACTGCGTCTCCGGGTTAATGCCCTCTCCGGTTGCTGCCTCATAGCCATCGCCGTATTGTACGCTGCTGGTTCGGTACTTAAAGTCCCCTACAGGGCCATTACGCGGAGACCAGGTAAACGTCTGCAATGCCATCAGGCCGTCCTCATTTTGGTGTCAATCATGCCTCCGTTGGCCAGTTCGCGATCAAGCGTTTCAATAACAAACTGCTTGAGTCGGGCTTTGGTCTCGCTGGTCAGAAGCTCCTGACTTTTTGAGGAAGGTTCCTGGCTCGCGCCGCCCTGCTGAATGACCTGCAGCGGAATAGTTAAAGAGAAATGGAGGTTGCCCTGGCCAGCAGAGGGCTGCGAATACGAATCTCCGGATGGTTTTGCAACACTACCACCGACCAGCCCCCCTTCAGCGTAGCCGTTACCGTAAGTAAGCTGATTCAGGAAACTGAGCATGCCAGGCTTCTTGACCACAGATTGCGGAACCACCCATTCGCCACGGTGAACCACACCGGCGACGTCATGCTTGCCACCGTCGCCTGTATAACCCCCATCAGCCCAACCGAACCAGCTGCTTACCCCCAGCGCTGAAGCACCGGATTTGATAGCGTTCAGCATCAGCATCTTCGCGATCATTTTGCCAATATCGTCGATAACGGAAACAGCCAGCGATTTGAAATCTCCTTTTCCCTTGGACGCAACATTCCAGAGAGCGGTCCCCATGGTATCCATAGCGCTTACAGCGATATCCCGAGCCTGGGTAAACTGGTTTTCAGCATCAACGCGCCAGTCTGTCAGCCCCTTCTTCATGCCGTCAAACCATGACCCTTCAACCTGTTTTTTCCGCTCAGCGCCGCTACGGACAATTTCCAGCTGCTTCTGCTCTTCGTCCCTCAGCACCTCCGTTTGTTTCCGGTACTGCTCGGAACTATGATCGGCAATCGTTTTATCCTGCTCTTCCCGGAGCTTTGCAAAACGCTCCCGGACCTGCTGCTCTGCTACCATCTGGTCATACGCTACGGAGCTCATGGTCATCTGGGCGACACCGTTCGCATATTCCTGCTGCAGCTGCAGCGTTGAGCGGTAAAGCTCCTGGTTCTGCTCCTGAATCTGAAGGCCGAGTTTGCGCTGCTGGTTGGCTTTATCCAGGCTGGCGTTAATCTCCAGCTGGTGACGCAGCTCCGTTTCCTGCGCCAGAATGCTGCGCTGGCCAGCGGTCAGGATGCGCTTCTCTTTAAGGTCTGCAATTTCCTGGTTGAACTGTGCCAGTTTCTTTTCCGACTGCGTCAGCGTCTCGGTCTGTTCATTCTGGGAGCGCAGCGAGGCCTCTTCCTGACGAAGCTGATTAAGGCGGGTAGTCGCTGCATCGTCGCTGTACGCCTTCTCACGCGCTTTTTTATGGTTCCCATACATTTTCTCAACGCCGCGCATGGCATCGGCATACGCTTCCGTTCCCTTCGTGAGACGGGCATTAACTGCCGTAATGGCCTCGGCACGTTCTTTTTCACGTGGTGTCCCGGCTTTAACAAGCCCGGCGATGAGGTTTTCTTCTTTCAGACGCTTCGAAATTTCTTCACGCTGCTTTTTCTGCTCCTGATAAAGTTTCTCTGCCTCTTCCCGCTCTCTTTTTCCAATAACATCCGGTGATTCAGGTGTTTCCACACCCATAGTTTCCGTCGCTATCCGGATGCTCTCATAATCAACCTTGCCGATACTTTTAAAGGCATCACTGATGGAATCACCTAAATTCTTCCATTTCTTCTCTAACCAGCTAAGACTCTCTTCCTGATCCTTAACTTTCTTATCAACGTCATCCATGGCTGCTTTTTGCAGCAGCGCCGTTGCTTCGGTTGTTTTGCCCTGGCGAGCCAGCGTGACGACCTGGTCAATCATGCTGCTGTTGAGCAAAATCCCCTGGTCGGTCAGCTTTTGAAGCGCCTGCAGCGGATCGCCTTTCAGGCTCGACAGCATCGCCACGAGATCGTCGGAGCTCTGACCGATTTCCTCCATGCGCGTGCCGAGGCTGGCGACCTGCTCCAGCATATCGCCGCCGAACCCCGCCGACACGGATGCCGTAACCGCCTTAACGGCGCGATCTGAATCACCCAGGCTGGCGGTAAGATTTTTTAGGTATGAGACGGTCATAATCGACTGCTGGCCAGATTTCTGTAATGCCTGGTTGTAGCCGGTTATGACGGATTTGCTGTTGGAATAAATAGAGTAAATCGCCGTTACCGCACCCGCTGCGGCAATAACGGCCAGCCCGACAGGACCGCCGACCATCGCCATTGCGCCGCGCAGCAGACCTGCGCTGGCTGCAGCAGCTCGCTGGCCAAGAGACAACTCATGGCTGGCCACGGCGAGCTGGCGCGTTGAGGTGGCCAGCTGCTGCTTCCCGGCAGACTCGGCGATATCAGCTGCCAGCACCGTTTTCGTCGCTTCTGCAAGGCTACCCTTCGCCTTCGCTTCAGCAAGATTCGCCTCCTGGATGGTTCTGGCGTTTTTAACGTGCTCGGCCTCATAGCTGACGGCCAGCCCGTACTGCTTGTTCACCTCGGCCTGTTTGGCAAAATGCTCATCGAGCGCAAAGGCGCGCTCGCGGTCGGCACGGGCGGCTTCGATGGTCTTAACCGCGATGTTCTGCTTCTCGATAGCTTCAGCACGCAGCTGCCTGGCGTTCTCTATCGAGCCCTGCGCGGCGCTTATCTGCGCCTGGGTAAACTCAATCTGGGCCTGTCGCTGTGATTTCAGGCCCGTAATACTGTTATCCAGCGCGGTGCTCATACCCTCGCTGAGGGCCGAAACCAGCGCCGTCGTGATAGAACTTCCGGCAACCGTGCTGCCAGCTGAAATGTTGGCCAGCAGACCGCGCATTTCATCCAGCCCGGTCAGGCGCTTGTCGACCGTTTTGCCAAGCTTGTTAAAGTCGGCGTCCAGCCCGGTAATCCCCTTGCCCAGCCCTTCAAACGACTGCCGGGTTTTCTGATTGTCCGTCTGGACTTTCCTGTTAAATTGCTGGGCGCTGCTGTCCGCCGTCCGCATAGCATCAGCAAACTGTGATTTAAAGCTGGCGGAGTTGAGATGCAGCGCGACAGCCAACGACGCAACGTCAGCAGCCATGTCCTAATATCCTGAAGCAGTCAGCGAACTGCTGGTCGCTATCAGATTGCGCAGCAGTCACCGGAGGAGAATGCACCGGCGCTGGCGTTTCGGCCTCCGTTCTCAGGAGATCGAAATAGGCCTGCCAGTGGGTCAGTATGTTCGCCGGAAGTTCGGCTATTTTGCGGGGGTCCGGCTCGTCCCATCGGTCTGCCAGCATGAACAGCAGCCTGAGATGGGACGAGTCGGTTAGTTTTTTGTGGCTTCCTCCAGCGTGCCGTAAGAATGGCGCTGAACGAGCGTGACCGCGTCGAGAAGATCGGCGTTCGCGTGGACGGCCATCAGCTGGTCTGCAGTGGGCAGTTCGCTGGCTTTTGGCTTGCTGCCGTCTTCATTGACCAGCGCCGCCAGAAACAGGTTTACCCCCATCGCGGACAGCTCTCGCGACGGAAGCTTGGCCTGCCGTCCGGCTTCAACTTTGTCGTTATAGTCATCCAGCTCGGCGCTGGTCAGGCGGCGAAGATACACCTTCTGGCCGAGGAGCGTTTTTTCAACGGTGGTATTCAGTGGGTTGATAAGGGATTTGTAGTTCATGTTTTTTATCCTGTTTCATTAGTAAAAGCCCCGCGACCGGCGCGGGGAAATAGAAGGTTACTCGCCGCCACCGGCTGGCTGCTCAACGGACCATTTAACGCTGTTCTGCTTGCCGTAGACCTCAACCTGCAGCACTTTGCCTTTCGGCGTGTCAACGGCCTGCAGGCTCCAGCCAGCCAGCACCAGTTCGACTTCTGAAATGCGCTTATTGGGGAACTTCATGAAGAAGACCACCGTTTTTTTCGCATCGGCGTCACTCAGCAGCGCTTCCTGCACGGTATCGGATGGATCGTCAATGAAGACGAGCGTTTTATCCTCGCCCTCGCCCATGTCGGCCATGTATTTCGGCTCTTTGTCGATGAGGCGCGTCACTTCGAGGAAGGTGCCTTTTTCCCCCGTGGCCCCAATCCCCATCGCGCTCTGCAGAAGCGCGGCGGTGGTAATGGTTGCGCCCTTCTGACCGTAGCGAACCTCGGTACCCGCAGGGAGTACCGCGTACTCTGACGGGGATTTGATTTCTGGATCTGCCATTTACTCTCTCCTGATTGCTAACGCCCTTCGAGGCCCAGCCGGATTTCTGCGGCCAGCACTTTAAGGATTTTTTGAACGTTGTAGTCCATCGCCGGACGAATGAAGGGGTCGGCGACCTGTTTGACGGTGCCGAACTCCTGCGCCACCGCTTTCATGTGGTGAATTTTGCTGGGACCGACGCGCAGCGTAACGATGGTGTTATAGCGCGAGGTCTCTGCCACGTTGGTGCTGCGGATTTTGATGGAGTCGCGCATGTGCGGCCCGATGCTTTCCTCATCAAAACCGGCGTGCTGCCGCATATCCTGCTCAACGACCGCAAGCGCAGCGCGTCCGGCATCGCGCAGGAGTTTCACGCCGACTTTCTTGTCGATGCTTTCCAGCACCCGGTCAAACTCCTTCCCGGTGGGGAATTTAATGTCCATCTGCATGGCGTTTACTCCGGAACGGTGAAGATGAAGTCGCGAACCAGCCGGTACTGGATGCGGTTGTTGGGAAGCGTGGTTTTCCCCTGCTGTATGCCTCCGCGCTCAACGTACTGGACCGGATGACCTTCCAGCTGGCCATGAACAATTTCCTTCCATTCAGCCCAGAGCGCCCCGTCGAACTGAAGCAGCGACGTGTACCGGTCGACAACATAAAGCGAAAGCTGTATCCGTACCTCGGACAACCCGGTCCGCCTCAGTCCGTCACCGACCTGCGGGTCGGAAATACGCTGGAACGTCGCGCCTTCCTGCACTACATCCGGAAGCAGCAGCGGGTACGTATCCAGCCCGGTAATCCGCTCCACAGCGGTTTTAATTGCTGACTCGATCATGGCGTGAATCCGCCTCTCCGGTGATGATTATCCGATCCGTCAGGCGCTCGACGTTGCGAACGGTATATACCCGGTCCGCTGTCGATACCTTCCAGTCCACGTCAACCTTGCGCGGGTACAGCGTGAAGAGGCACGTTTCGACGACCTGCTGCTGGTCCAGCGTCCGGACCTTCCGCCCGGAGACCAGCTCCTTTTTGGACCAGGCCTTTCCGGCGCTCACCTCACGGGCCGGAAGCGTCTCGCCGAGCTCGCCGCGTTCTGTTTCCATGTAGCTAAGTGTTATCCGGCAGTTCAGCTCGCCGGGGCGCAGGGGGTCACTCATACGGTATGCTCCATTAGCGGGAACAGCAGGTACTCAACGCCCAAATCGGACGGCGAACCTTCTGCCGTGCCGGTGGGATTCAGATACCACTGCGAGACCATCATCTTCGCGGCCAGCTTGATATCTTCATCAATGATGTAACCCGTCTCACCGTCAGGCAGTGCGTCAAGCTGTGCCTGGTTCTCTACCAGCCTGCAGAAATAGCTGCGCTCGATGCTGCGCTGAGCCGCGCCAATCAGGCTGGTCAGCAGGCTGTCGTGCTCATCAAAATCCAGCTCGAGGCGCAGCTGGGTTTTGGCTTCAGCCAATGTCAGTATCATGCGCGTCATCGTCCTTATTCGGTTGAAGGGCGCGTGCTGCATCTTTTGCCCAGACGGCGATATTTCGGTCCACCATGTCCTGAGCGACGGAGCTGTCAAAGCAGGCCACATCGCCACGGCTGTAGCGGCTGAACGGGCCAAGGAACGTCACCGCGACGCGCCCGTTTTGTACCGAAGCGACTTTTCCAGTCAGTTTTGAAATGCGTTCCTCTGGGGTTTCGTCCTGTTTTGCATCACCACCTGAATCCGTATCGTCGCCGTCCGGACCGGGTTCGGTACCATCACCGTCACCACCGGCTTCGCCTGCAGAACCGGTGTTAACGTCTGGTGCCGGTGCTGAAGTATCAGCTGCAGCTGCAGTCGTTACCGCTGGCTCGGCGTTGGTGTCGGTGGCGGTATCGTCTTTCTGAGTGTTTTTGGTTTTAGGAGCCATGATGTTCACCTGTAAAAAAGCCCGCGCGGGGCGGGCTGTTAATCACGATTGTCGGAGTATTACCAGGTAACGCCGGTACCCAGCGCCAGGCCTTCGATATGGCGGAAGCCGATATCGTGCTCCATGATCACGCGGATCAGGGACTGGTTACGCGCGAACGCGGAAACGGTGTTCCCGTCTGCATCGATGTAGGTCGCCTCGCGGGAGAAATCGACCACCATTGCGCCGTCTTCACCAATCAGTACATCGTTGAAGTCAGCAAAGTAAATCTCAGACTCCTTGCCGCCCGTGCCCAGGTTCGCTGGAATAGCCGAGGTACGCTCAATCGGATAGCCTTTCAGCATACCCGCTGCCATTTCCGGATAAACCTTGTTGCCGTTCCCGTCGCGCAGGCCGAAGAGCTTCATGTAGGTGCGGTTGGACATACCCCAGCCGCACTTCAGCATGTTGCTGTTACCGTCCATCGCCATGAGGATCAGCGCATCAAGGTAGGTATCGATGGTCTGCAGGTTCACTTCGTCATCTGCAACCCACGCATGCGTGCGGCTACCCGCCGTGGCCACGGCCTTCATCCCTTTCGGGGTGTCGTTGGTGCCGTCATCGCGGAGGAACGCCTTATCTTCACGGGTGGAAATGCCGCTGATGATGTCGTCTAAAATCAGCTGCTCGACGTTGAAGCCGCCGCGTCCAATCAGCTGGTTGGAAATTGGCACCATGGTGATCAGCGTTTTGGCGTTCAGTTTGACGTCATCGAAGGTCGCACCGCTCGCCTTCACATCCTTGCCTTCACCGACATAGCTTGCCGTTGAGCCGCTGGCCAGTCGCGGGATTGCCAGATTACCGTTCGGCAGCGGGATGCTTCGCGCCCCGAGCTTACGCACGATGGTGCGGTCGCGCAGGAGCTCAATCACCTCGTTCTGCATGTTCTGCGGAACGAGCGCGCCGCCGGAATTGGCAGCTGTGCTGATCGCCATCGACAGCCCCTGATCGTTCAGGTCTTCCGCAGCGAACGCGGCGGCCTGCTGCAGGTCGCCCTTACCTGCCGCGATGGCCATCACCATGCGGGTCATGCCTGCACCTTTATACTGTGGCGGTTCGGCTTTCACATGCACTGCCGGTGCGTTACGACCGTTCTGCGCAGCCTTCACCGGAACCGCCGTGGTGGCGGCGAGGCGTTCTGCCGCTTCCAGACGCTCAATGGACGCCGAAAGCTCATCAAACTGAGCCTGCAGGCCAGTGAATTGCTCCAGCTGCTCCGCGCTCAGCGTGCCGCCGTTCATTTCAATCTGTGCCAGGGCCTGAACCTGAGTGTTAATACCCGCACGCTGGCGACGCAGTTCTTCGATTTTGTTCATCGTTTTTCTCTCTTTTACGCATAAAAAAAGCAGCCATCTGGCTGCTTACGGTGACGCTTCGCGTCGGGTTACATACGGGCCTGCTGATCCATAACAGCAGCACGTAACTGGATACTGGATTGCTGGGGCGAGGGTTTGTATTTCGCGGCAATCGCGTTGATGGCTGACTGAGGATCGGACATCTCATCTGCCAGCCCTGCCGCGACGGCGTTCTGCCCGAAATACAGCGCGGCCTGGGTGCCAATAACGGCGTCGATATCTATGCCGCGATACTGCGCGACGGAGGACGTGAACGTCTGGTATGCGCCGTCGATCATCGCCTGTATCTGGGACGTGGCCAGCTCCGTCAGCGGTTCATGTGGGGAGCCGTTGTTCTTGTTATCGCCGCGCGAGAACGTGGTAAATTTCAGCCCCACGCTCTCCTCCCATTTCGATGCTTCCATGTGCTCCAGGATGACCCCGATGGAGCCCACGCCGCTGGTTTCGCTGACGATAATTTTGCTGCAGGCCGACGCGATAAAGTACGCCGCAGAGAACGCGCTGAAGTTCACGATGGCCGTAATGGGCTTCACGCTGCGCGACTGGTAAATGTAGTCAGCCAGCTCCTTACAGCCCGATACCGCGCCGCCGCCCGAGTTAATATCGAGCACGATTTCTTTAATGGCCGGGTCGTTCAGAAGGGAAGCCAGCTGGCCGCGAATACGCTCGTAGCTGTTCAGCTCCGTACACATATTCACGATCTGACCACGCCGGGGGACCAGGATGCCGTGGACAGGAATAACGCCCACGCCGCCGCCGCTTTGCTGAGGTTCATTCGTTTCCAGTGACTCATCCGGCCCAAGGGCCATTTCCAGCGGGGCCACATTCATGCCCTGCAGGCGGGGAACCAGGATCGACTTCACCGAGTCCATGATTTGCCGCGTGGCGTAGTGAGGCACCCCGAACACCTGGTCAGCCAGGTGCGGCAGGTTGATTAATTTCGACATTGTGTATACCTGTGAGAGCCTGATAATCAGGTTTATGCAGTTCGCTGCAGGATTGCGCTGATTTCGCTTATCTGCGCGGGGGTGGCTTTATCCAGCCCGTGAACGGTGCTGGTATCGACCATGTTCAGCGGCGTCAGATACTTGTCGCCGCCCTCTACCGGGGCCATGTTCTCCATGCGCCGGATATCGTTTACCGACAGCCAGCCCCACTGGCGGCCCAGCGCGTAGGACTCGTAACGCGATTTCTGATCGCCGCGTAGCAGCGACGAGACGTTGAACTCGATGTAAAAGTCGCGACGCTCGCTGGGTAACAACAAATCGCGCATCATCGCCGCTTCATGGCGCTTCAGCCAGGCCAGCAGCGTGTACATCACGTACTGAAGCCCCTGGTGCTCGATGTTGTTGTTGGTCGATTTGTCGAGAAGCTGAATCATGTGCGGCGGGATTTTGTAAAGCCGACATACCTCGTTTACCGTCCACTGGCGCGACTGCAGCAGCTGCGCTTTTTCATTGTCCTGCGACAGCTGCTTATAGCTCATGCCCTCCTGCAGCAACGCCACGCTGAAGGCGTTTCGCACGCCTGAATACCGGTCCGTCCATTTGGCCAGAAGCTTGTCAATTGACGCCTGGCTCTTGATGGCTCCCGCCTCTTTGGGGCGCTCAATCACGCCGGACATCGTGGTGCCACGGGCGAACACCTGCGCGGCGTGCTGCTCAACCGCCATGCCCAGCCCGAGAACGTCCGCGTTCGTCTGAATCGGGGAGGTGCCGATGTACCCGTCGAGCGAGAAATACTTGATGTGGTGCATCATGCGCATCGGCACCGTTTCACCCAGCTCAGGCAGCTCGTAATACGGCATCCCGTCCGGCCCTTTCAGGACGATGACCTTTTTGGGGTTAATCGGTATCAGTTCAGCGATATCGCCGTTGCCGTGCCGGTCAATCAGGGAATAGCTGTTCCCCTCAAGCCCCAGCACGCCCTGCTGCTGTTCGTAATATTCAAAGCTGGTGTCCTTTCTGTTTGGCTGCGAATGGATCACATCGTACAGGGGGTGATCCGTTGCCCTGCGCCGACCGCCTTTTTCGTCGCGCTGATAAAGCTCGACGGGCAGCTGGGCGATGGATTCGGCAAGGAGCGTTACGCAGGCGCGTATGGCCCCAATCCCCATTGCCGTTTCCGGCGTAACCAGCATGCCCGATGAGCTCTTGCTGGCGCTGACGCTCCCGAGAACCGTTGTCCAGTTACTCCCTCCCGGACGCGACCTGCCCCGGAAGAACTGAGGAATGAACATCAGTTACCCCCTGGAGAATCATTCGCAGGCGCAGCGGCTCTGGCAGCAAAATAGGATGCCAGCAGGCAAAACACGCCTGCAGCAATAACGCCTGCAGGCGGAAACACCATCCACGCGCCAAACGAGATAAGCGCCGCGCCGAACAGGCCGATCATAAAGGTAATAATTGCCGTTAACATGCGACGTCTTCCTCATCATAAACGGATTGATTGCTGGCCCGACCGTTCAGCATTGCGCGGCCTATAGCCATAAACAGCGCTGTCGCGCCGTCGATTTTTGACTGCTTGTCGCCCTTCGTCGGTCGGACGATATCGTCGCTTCCGGGGACATTTTTTCCGATAACGTTGCTGATACACCATGACAGGACCGGGTTCCCGTCATGGTGGAAACGACCGCCAGCGAGCGCCGCTTCCAGCTCCTTCATCGGCGGCGACATGTTGGTGTAGTCCTGCCGGATAGAAATGGGCTCAAACCCGTGGTCCTGCAGCTCGTGGCTGAGTGCCGTGGCCCCGCTGGGGTCGATGGGGATTTCGCTGACGCGGACCTTATCAATTTCCTGAAGGTCGATAATGCTGGCCAGAATTTCGCGATAGTCCGCCTCTGCCCCATCTGTCGCTTCAAGCGCCCCCATTTCGACGAACTTCACATACCGGTCTGCAGTTTTGGCAATTTTCGGGTCCGTGCTCCGGACCGTGTCCTCCGGTACCCAGAATTTCGGCCTGATGCAGTAGTAGTGTTTCTTACCCTCAATTTCGCGGACGAAAACGCCAACACCGGCGTTAAGATCCAGGCGCTGGGCAAGGTCCAGACCGAGGTAATAATCCTCGCCTGCAAAGTCCTCGTAGCGCAGGGATTTATCGGCTGCAGCATGCCATTGCGTCATGTTGTAGAACGCGGCTTTACCGGATACCCAGATATTCAGACGCTTCGTTTTAAAGGCGTTGACCTTGCGCGGTACCTGTTTAGCGACCTCTATCTCCGCCAGCAGATCGTCATACGATATCGATACGTCGAGGTTAGGGTTCGCTTTAATAAAATTGGTCGGGTCGGTCCAGTCGTCCCCTTCATCGAGCTCGTAAATCAGGCCAAACAGGCGGTCGTTAGGGACATGCCCGTTAAGCATCTCCTTGACCTGTTTATCCTTGTCGTAGCATGGCGATTCCAGAGACGTACCCGCCGTGGTGATGATAAGCGTCAGTGGCTGCGAACGTGCACCCATGCCCAGCGTCATGGCTTCATACATGTGATCCGTATCGTGCTCATGATATTCATCAATTATCGCGCAGTGAGGGCTGTCACCGTCGCCAGGCTTCCCGGCGATGGGCGCGAACAGCGAGCCGTCCGGACGGGTCAGGCTGTCAACCCAGACCGAAATATTGAATTTTGAGCGGAGCGACGGAAGGCGATCTGCCATCTGCCTGGCTGGGGTGAATACCTTTTTCGCCTGCGCCATCGTGGTGGCCCCGCAGTACACTTCCGCGCTGTTTTCACCATCAGCGCAGAACATGTACGTGCCTATGCCTGCCGCAAAAAAAGATTTCCCGTTCTTCCTGGCCACCCGGATATACGCTTCGCGAAATCGGCGCTTTTTGGTCTTTTTCGTGACCCAGCCGAAAATTGAGCTGAATGCAAACGCCTGCCAGGGTTCCAGCTTCAGTTTTTGACCGGCTAAATCACCGCTGGAATGCGGTAAAAGCTGAACGAAACGGCAGGCGCGTTCCGCCAGTTCACGGTCGAACCGGTAGGGGTAATCCTTATCGAGAGAAATTTTCAGATCATTAAAATGGCGCTGGCATGCCAGCTGGATGCTCTTGCAGGCAAGTATTTTCCCGTTCAGCACATCCCGCGCATACTGGTTCGCCATATTGACGCTCGGGTACGCGGCCATAATAAGTCCCTAAAAATTGGGACCATCGCCCCATTCAAAATTCGTCAAATTCATTGCCGGATTTACTTTCTTCGCCCGGCGCGCGTTTTCTGGCTCGGCTGTTGGGATCAAGTTTCAGAACCACGCTAAGACGGATAAGCTGTGAGATATATTTATCCCGCGCCTTTACTGCGGCTCCCATTTTCTGCCCACCGGCAGCAGTTTCATCCCCAATCCCATCAGCCTTTATTTCCTGGTTCGCGTCGTAAAGGAGCTGCACCGTGTTGCAATATTCCATCAGCAGATAGCAGTCCTCCATTTCGAACGAACCACGGTTAATCAGAATTTTGCAGGTTCGTTTCCAGGCATCGATCGCCATCTCACCCAACAGTTCATCTGGCGGTGAAACTGCACGAGTCAGAGAACTTACCTGCGTTCCGGTCTTCTTCGGCTTCCGACCTCCCCCCGGCGATCTCACTCCGGTACTCATAGCGAAACACCTCAAATATCATCAAAAAAAAATTCTTATTTCTCACGCGCAAAAAACTACCGGGAGCGGCAGTCCTTAAAAGCGAAAGGGGTCGAGGATTTGATCCCCCCCATACCATGCGCTGACAGGCCAAATTTCACCGGAGATGCTCCCTTGCAGTCTTAGCTCTATGGCATGGCCAGCATAATGCCTCCAGATTGAAATCATCGTCCGTTCCGCCGTGAGCCTTAGCGAGGATATGGTCGACAGTACTGGCTCGGGTTGCTATGCCAGCACGTCGACACTCCTGACATATATGTTTATCACGCTGAAGGATACGTGCACGCCTGACTTCCCAGAGACGCCCGTAACCACGCTCTTGTCGGCTTTTACCGTTCTGATAGTTGCGCCATCCTTCACCGGCATGCTGCTGCCGATGTTCATCGCAGTAGCCGCTTGAGTCATTTGTCAGCGCGGCACAGCCTTTATGCCTGCATGGCCTTTTGATGCGTGGAGGCATACCTGGAGACCAACCTTATGTTGAAAATTATTTATTTAATCGACTACTGAGAGACTCGAATTATCCCTTACTGCGGATAACTTTAGAGATATCCGCAGTAAGGGATAAGACAAAGTCAGGAGAAGAAAAGAAGCAGAGGTTGCCGTACGAACCTCATAAATAGCGAGAGTCCGCGAGGTCGCCGCCCCGTAACATGTTAGATAGCCGGAAAGGACCCATAGAGCCCCAGACGCCTTCAGGGACAGTCATATCCTTGGGTGGGGATATTGTAGTTATTATCCGCCACAGGGGATAACATAAGGTAATTTCTAAAACTTACCGCTTACGCTTGTTAAATCAGCCATGGCGTCCATCCTTAAGATTCTCTAAACTGGCTCCTACCAATACCAGAGAAAATAGCACCTTAAACGAAACTAGCCGTTTTTCAGCTGCCCTCCACTGGAGGGCTTTTTTTTACAATTACTGGCCAAAACCAGTTGAGCTGGAATCTAATTAATTCCTCAATCAAACCGCTTACGCTTGTTAAGTCCCAGTTAAGTGCCAGGCTAAACGTGACTCTGATGTGGAGAATGCCAACTCCAGGGAAACATCGATAAAAAGAGCATGTGAAACTGAGACTCCTGTAGCCTCCCTCGTGGGGGCATTTTTTCAAAAAAAAGCCAGCTCGGACAGAACTGGCTGGGTCTAGCAGTAAGTAAGTAGCGATTCACACCTTGGTCGACAAATTATATATTCCCTTATCTTTCACTCATGTGCCGGGTGCCTCCCGGTGAACTTGCCACAGTCCTCAAGTCCGCAAACGTTAGTCCAGCATCGACTGCTTGCCCCTCCGCATAGGGGGATCCACTGAGTGCCAGAAATGTCGATTCGCATGTGCATTTTTAATTTAGTATAAAAATTACCTTTTTCGTATCCAAACCAAAAAATTTAAGCCTTGCTTAAATATTTATCACGTTAATTAATTTTAAATTAAAACCCTTTAAATCAGAAAGTAATTCTAATATGTCTGGTTTCCCATAAAGTTTCCTTTATAGTTCGAGTCTCCTTGTAATGATGACCAGATTGGTCTCCCTTCTGAACTTACGGATCTTGTCTCAGAAGGGATGTTTTTTCCTCGCTTCGCTTGATAATTACCCACTGTTTTCTAAAATTAATTTTAGGCTTTGCTATGTCAGGTAAAGTCGTCGTTCAGAAATACCCGTGCGCTCAAGGATGAGCCATCCTCATTTTTTTCTTTCCAGCTCAATTTGTCGAATCCCCATGAGGTTGTTATTGCCTTTTTCAATTACAGCCAGCAGCGGCTTAATCCACAAGACTACCTGGCAATACGTTATTGAGCTGGCGGTAGCGGTACTAACATCGGCTGCGTCAATTCCGTCGGTATCGGTGTGCATTGCGCTGGAACGTAAACGGTACACGTATTCGAGCAGCCCACCAGTGCTGGATGGTGACACTGACCTTTTTCATTTTCCACCTCTTATATATCCGCTTGCGGGGATATCTGGTTGATTATCCGCTGTGGGGGATATCCATTATCGAAGCCCCTCAGTGAAGAGCTTCTGTAATGTTTAACGCAGGTGAACGCCGATTTTAAGGCGTAATGGGTTCGATGCTCAGATACTGAGACGCATAATCAGGCAACATGGCTCGTAGTGCCTCTACATCGGTTTCTGCAAACACGCCGCTTGTCGGCACCAGTTCGCCTGTTTCAACGAAACGGTTATCAGCGCAAAGGAACTGTTCGGCAGATAAGGTGTTGGACGGCGAAGTGATCAGTGCTTCAGAAGCATCACGATTGATAAACTCGTTAGACAACACTAGGTAATTTTGGACACTAATGGCTTTATCTTCACTGTCAGTGAAGTTCTGCCAGTAGCTGATCATCCCGTCGTTGAGAAAATTATTGAAAATGTAGGTGTCCTGCATAATCAACCAGGCATCATCGACATTGTCATATGGACGAGCATTGAAGGAGATGCCCTGCAGGTAGTTACCCGCGAAAACCAGGCCCTTAGCATTACGGAATTTCAACTGACCAGACGCACGATCATCACCAGGCCAGCCGCCGAAATAGTTTTGCACAACTTCAACCTGATCGTACTGCTTGATATAAACGTTGTGGTCACGACCAATATCTTCTTCACCCGTGGCCGGGTTAAAGAGATAAATCGCCTCACTCCCCTTGAAGAAGTTCTTACGGAAAACACCTTTCTTCAGGTTGCTGGTGGAGTACCAGCCTGCGACAAAGTCCCCCTGTGCATCATCAAAAATCATTGTGCCAGCTTCACGCAGTTCCAGTAAAGTAGCCAGCATCAGCTGCGTTTCTTCATCAAGCCACGGCGAAGCATTACTGATGTCATTTACGGAACCGAGAAAGTTCTGTTCGATAACCAGGCCAGCAGCATTACCGTACGTACTGAGACCAACACCCGCGTAACCACGACCACGCATAAAGACATTACCTTTTATGGTATAGGCGTTGGTAGAGCAGGTCAGCTGTGCGGCGTCGGTTGCGGTTACAGCGTTGATAAACACGTTATAGTTAACGCTGATATTCGTTTTACGTCCGTAGAAGTGCACGCGGGCATTATCGAAAATAATATTTTCAATACTTAGCGACGTCACCGTATTACCGTAGGTACCATCACCAAACATTACCGCATTGCCATCCCCTGAAATTCCGCGAAATACCGTACCGCTGACGGAGCCTTTCAGTGAATTATATGACTTCATGATCACATCTTTAGAGAAGAGATATACACCCTCCGGAAAATAGATACCTTTCTGGGCTGCGTTACTCTCTTCAAGTACTGCGCTCAGCTTATCAGACAGGTCTTCACCAGTGTCTGGATTGATACCAGCATCAGGCGCATAGATATAGCTCTTCAGGTCAATTTCGGTTTTAGCAGCCATATGTTTCTAGGTCCTTATTTGTAAAATGTAGGCATTTCTGCCATTTAAAAGCCACATGCTTAGTGGCAAGGGGATATCACTATTAAATTCAATACCCACTCCAGCGGATAAATCTGACGTTATCCGCTGCCGGGGATAGTTTTTGCTGACTGACAGTTTGCCAGCATCGCTTTGTTATGCGCCAGGATGTCGCGCTTCGTCTGGCGGTCCAGCACGTCGATATCGTGGTTTGTCAGATAGATAATCCGGGTCCACAGGCAGCCCGTATCAATTACCACCGGGGCGGGTGAAATTTTCGCGCAGCTCGCGATCGACATCGTTATCAGGCATGTGATTAACAGTCTGCTGCACATTGCTGGCCTCTTTCGTGACTTCCGCTTTACGTTCTGCCGCTGCGACCGTTGCCGCGGCGCTCTCTTCGGTGCGCTGCTGGTCTGCTTTCGCTTCCGCTTTGCTGTTGCCGCGTGAATGTCCCAGGCCAAACGCGGCGGCGATAGCAGCAAACACAGCGACAACGAGTCCGGTGATCATCTCAAGCGTCATATAACCACCCGCTCCTTTACCCAGCCATAAACAAACGTCTCGTTCGCGCTGCGCTGTTCTGCCAGTTCGAGATAACGCTGACCCTGGCTACAATTCAGGGCCCGAAGCATAACCAGCTCACCCTCTTTTCCTCTCCGGGAAAGATAGCTTTTTAACGCGCTGATAGTGCGCGGACCGATAAAACCATCTGCAATCAGATCGGGATAGAGCGTGCCCTGAATGTTGAACACGTTCAGCCAGCGCTGAAACCATTTGGTCTGCACCGATGGGCCCATGTTTACGCCTGTGTCGCAGAGTTCGGCAGCGATGGCTGGTGAGACCTCAGAAACAAGGTCGAAGCCTGGCCCTGTCCAGTAGTCAGCCGTCAGGATATCCAGCGCCTGCTGGCGGGTTAGGTCTCGCATATCTCCGGTGAATCCGTGGGCGCGAGCTACCGCTTGTGTGATTCCCCAGTTTGTTGGGCCGCCTTTGTCGTCGGGGTGATTAACGTACCCGCCTTCTTTGCCGAGGATGGCATTAAATATTTCGTCTTTGGTCACGTTGTGCTCTCTCCAGTAATACGAGCGATATTGCCACCCGCTCGCCAGACAGCTACGCAGACAACAACATTGATGAGAATTTCTCCGTAATCGACCTGGACATAATCGCCGTGCCAGATTCGAAAGGCGGTAAAGGCTGGCGCCAGTATGAGACCGTAAGCCAGGAACTCCATGATTCGCCGGCGGCGCATGCTCCGTTTACGGAAAAACATCAGCCGACCCGAAATCATGATGCAGGCCAGTGCATTAAGGTGAAGCAGCAACCATGGATAGTTCTGCAGTAGCCACGTCATTCTTCCCCCTTCACGCCGGGCAGATTGCCTGTTTTTGAGCGGGCAAGAATGCGCAGCAGAATTGTCACGGAAACCGTTGAAGCCGCCAGTGCGCCAATCGCTGGCGACACCTTAATAGTGACTGGCGGGCTAAGCTGATTCAGTCCGGCGTTGATAAGGGCGGCGATAATTTCTGAAGCAGTGCCGGCACAGTAAATGCCACCGATAAACGAAATGAGCGCAAAAAGAATCTGCTTCCAGATTTTATGGTCCTCAGAGCTGAGGATATACAGCGCCGCCCCTGCGAGGGAGCAGACCATCACTGCGGGCGTAGCCTCTGGAAAAAGCGTGGCGAAGGTGATTCCGGTTGTACCAGCAGCCACGCCCGCCGTTACCGTTGCAGTTATTGGTTCTGCGGACATTTAGCCCCCTCTTATTGCTGTGGATCCTCTCAGAAAAATTGAGGGGAAATAAAAAAGGCCGCCGGATGGCAGCCCTCAAAGAAGATGTTTGGATTGAATAAATCAGGTGAGATCGACGATATGACAGGGGTACTGGTGCAATGCACCTTCGCGAATACCCCTGTCGTATCGCCGGAAAGCAAAAGCCCCGATTGGCGGGGCTCTCGTTATGTTCAAATTGTCGCTTATGTTCGCTGCCATCGCGGCGCAGCTCTGCCAAGCATGAATGAATTATCTAAATTCCTGGCTCGTTTTCAATGCTTAAATCGAAATTAAGCACGGAAAGCTAAAGAACAATACTTCAGTTCTGCTCAGCCAGAAGTTTCCGCGTAGATAAAAAGACCTTAGCCCTGAAAATCTCCAGGCACCAGCGTACACGTTTTCTGGCCTCCCAATCTGTTAGCCACGGTGCGATCAACTGTAACTCTCGCGTAATGTCTGAGATTTTTTTGCATGTGGTGTAATACTGCAGACCGACGATATAAACCGGGTCATTTACATCAAGCGCCTGCAGCACTGACTGCTCGACAAAATCAACGTCATCATCGCGCATAGCTTCATCAATGATGCTGGTGGAGGGCTGTGGCCACAAAATAGCGTGAGCACGATTTAACGCCTGGGGCCCTCTGAATCCCTCTGCCCGAGCTTGTTCCAGTGCAGCTGTAAAGCGAGACAAGGCCTTATCCGACCATCGCCCGCCCTTAAGAACATCCCAGCATGCTTGAGCACGAGGCAAACGTGGGGCTGTTCCACCCCTTACCCCCTCGCCCCATGTTGTCAGTAATGATTTAATCCATGCAGACTGAATACCTGTAAGAAGCATGCTTTTACCCAGCCAGCTTTTACGCGGCGCACTCGCTGCTTTACCCAGCGCTTCAATATGATTACGGCGTTGACGTGGTGTCATCCTGTTCGCTCCTTACGCCAGAACGCCGAGCGCGTAGGCCCGGTCCAGCACTCTAATGATCATTTCCAGCTGCGAGCCATATTTGCGCTCGAATGCCAGGCGGTCGTTATGCAGTTCGGTATGATGTTTTCGGCAAAGTGGAATGGAGAAGATGTCGTGCGCTTTTGTTGCCATGCCACCCTGCCCCCATCCGATTAAGTGATGCGGGTCGTCTGATTGCTGCTGGCAGCATTCGCAGGGCTGTGTTTGCACCCAATTCAGATAATCGCGACTTTCCCAGCGCAGACGCTTTGGGCGCCGCATGAAAGACTGAGGCGGCGCTTGATCCACCACTACACCCACCAGCGGTTCTGTCAGAGCATCAGGCAGGTCAACGGCTGACACTAATTCCCCAAGGATGCTGGTGGCCGGTACTGCAGGCGTAATATCGCTTTCGCGACCAATCCTGCTTTCTTCAGGTAAACGAAGTACTTCCCGGGCGCAACATTCCGGTAAGGCATCCGTTACAGTTTTACGAACAGCCCACCAGCTGAGTTCAGGGAGGGAAATCTCGCGGCTTTTGTCGATACCGAGAGAAATACGAACAGAATCCAGAACAAAGGCAATTACGTTTCTGCATGCCAGCTCTGCCAGCGCCTCGGTATGCTGCTCTCGCAGCTGATTGTCGCAATAGCCACAAAGCAGGATGGAGCCCGGCTCATGGTGCATGATGGTTAGTTCATGATAGTGGTAATTATTGTGAGCGTACTGGCATTTTCCGCCGCCGTATTTAAGCAACCAGTAATCAAGCCCGCTTATACCACCAGCTGCAGTCAGTACCTTTTTATTCAAAAAGAAGCTTCGCAGCGGCTCATTTTCAGCCAGTGGCTGCCGCGCATCTGAAACACGACCAGTTTGATACCTGGCCATATTTTCTGGCTGGCGCTCGATCAGCACTCTTCCTGCGGTGAACAACTCCATCAGCTCTCTTCCTGGTTTCAACAGTACGACACCCAGCTCCCGGGCAATCACGGGTTGAAGAAGCGCACGCATCACTCGCTCTCCCTGGTAATGATCTGCCCGTTCCCGCCCCAGAGCTTTGCTATCCTTGAATCCCAGATATGCGTGTCGTCTTCGAAGAGCGCATCCATCAAAGACTTCATCAGGTTATCAAGATCGGGCTTGCCCTGATGGGGCTTCCCGTTCATCTCTGCGCGCTTTTTCTTGCTCCAGCTCTTCGGCATTGGAAGAACGAAGGTAACGTGTGAATTTGATTCGGGCATGCAAATGCCCAAGAGCCGGACGTGATCGCAAAAGGCCCGGTATCGCATAACTTCAGGGCGCTTCTTCCATTTGTCGGCACGCGTCATGCGTGGCTTACCCATCGGGAGGATGTTGTAGACTGTCACAATCACCCCCATGTCCGGGAACGCATGCTTTGCGCTGTCTTGGCTGAAGATTTTTGCTGAGGTAGTAATGCGCTGACTATCCAAAGACGAGGGTCAATATCGAGGCTTTTCTCGACGGGGACGCCATTGGACTTGTAGCGCGCCACCAGCTCATTGGCTTCTTCGGTTGTCAGTCCGGTGTGAGTGAACCAGCTTTTCTTCATGCAGCCTCCAGCAGTTGCAGAGGCAAAAGAAAATCGCTGGCCCTAATAAGGGTCAGTGAGGAATTAATCTTGATTGTTTCTTGCGCCATTGTTTGTCTCCAGTGGCGCAGCAGGTATAGGGTGTTCAGGCCTATGAATTAAGTCTAACAGAGTTGAGAGTGATACGAAAACAGAAAGGAATACATAAGTTATTAGCAGCAATATAAAGAAAAACCGAGCCTGAGCCCGGTTTTAACATTAAGTAGCCAATTTCATATTACCATTTATCACGATAATCAAAGGCGACAAAGTAATTGAACTTGCTGGTATCAATACGATTCTGGAAATGAGGTTGCAGTAGTGGCACCCAACCATTATCCATATCGAATTCACCGTTATTTAGGTTGTCCTTCATTGGAAGACCGAGGCTCTCCATTACTGAACTATCCTCTCCAAAGTCTTTAGAAACCTCTTCGCCCTTGAAGTCTTCTGTCTTCTTATCGAACCAGCTAATGCGAATTTTTAAGCCCATAAATCCCTCTCAAAGATATTTTTTAATGTTGCGCTTCGGATCCGGCCCTTTGACCTGCTTACCCGATGCAGGGTCAAACGCACCTAAGTGACTACCATCACTCGCGCGATAGCCTTCAAGTTCCCCATGCTGGGAATCCCATTCGTAAATTTTACTCTTTTTATCACCATACCAGCGAGGCCGTTTACCGCCACCATTTTGTTTAGGTGTTTTGGGTGCACCTTTGGTCAGGTCACCGAATCCCTTAATTTCATCAGTTTTTGGTACTGGATGATAATCATGACCATAGTCTTTTGCACCCTTACGCGGCTTTTTCTTTTCGTCAGCCAGTTTTTGCTCTGAAGCTTTTTTCTTTTGCTCCTTCTGCTTACGGCTTTCTACAGCAACACCCAGGGCTTTCTCCGCATCTGCTTTTTCTTTTACTGATGCATCGTAAGCTGTTTGCCGATTTTTGGCTTCCTTTTGGGCCAATCCTAATTGATAACCAGCCTGCTGAAATACGCGATGACCGGGATGGCTCTGGTCATGGGCATATACTGAAGTTTGTTGAACAAATTTCTGTGCGTTTTCTACAGCTTTGTTAGAAGCGTCGAGTTCACTCTTACGCAGTGGTATTGCCTGAACAGCTTTGTTCACTCGCTCCTGAGCTTTTACAATATCGCCTTGAGCACGGCTCAGCTCATCTCCGGCGTCTTTATCTTCTTTAGCTGCAGCTTCAACCGGATTATTCAAAGCCCAAGCCAGCGTACGACGTTTCTCCTCCTCCTGACGCTTTTTAACCTGATCAGGTGTGCTCACTTCCGTCACGGAAACGTAGATAGGGGGGCTTTTTCCATCAGGAAAACGAACCACGGCTTCGTGAGTATTTTGACCAGAAGTGAAACCAGGAAAACGAGATGGGCCCTTTTCTGTCTGAATGCCTTTTGATTGTGATACAGCGGGTGCTTTCCCCGTATCAACTTTCACATGCAGATCTGGTTTACCCGGAACTACAGTGGCAGTGTAAACCCCTGGGCGTTTCGTTGGTTTCGCGTCGACAACCGGGACGCTCATTGGCATGTTTTTGCTTTTGACCACAGCGATATGCTGCTTGCCGTCTTCATCAACAACATCAGCAATTCGGGTATGCACTACTGTAGCTTTCTGAGTCGGTAAAGCAGAAGGCGGAGTGGTTGACACTTTATCAAATGGTAAAGAGTTCACAAGGTGAGCCGTCGCCATCATACGAGGATCATCTTTTGCGATCTCAGATGGAATCAGAGCACCAATAGTTGCTCCCAGGAGACGTCCGGCAAGTGGAACTGCGGCAACGGCAGTTTGCTCAACACGGGTCAACGCTGCTTGCATCGCTTCTTGAAGCGTCGTTTTGGTAAACAGTGTGAAACCCCACATACCATCATAAACGCCAATGACAGCGGGTACACCGAATGATGCTGGCTTCTGTGCTTCAGGTGTACTTGAAAGGTTCGCTCCGGATGAATTAGAGCCGTTACCGCCTCCATTACCGCCGCCCCCCCAATGAATACCGCTATCGTTACCGCCAGAACCACCATCAACATTAATAGTATCTTCGTTAGGCATAAATTCCTCTTTGACTTTAAAATCAATAAATAACAGCAATAAACTGTATATACATACAGTTGTTTTATGCTATTCCCGAGCTGCTTTAAAGTCAATGTGGAAAGATACAAAAAACAAAAATTGGTAGTTTTTTATTATCTCTAAAATAGTAGGTTGGGAGAGATATGTAAGTAGGGGGAATTCTGCTGCTAAATGATTAGTAGTCGACTCCGAAAAGGAGAACATAGAGTTATTGCTGTACCAACAACTCTATATTTGAAATTGAAATGAATACTTATGTCAAACTAACTTGATGGCAAATGAACCCGATACCCAGCTTTTTCCAACATTTGGGTAAATAGCGTTGGCGTACCAATAATTTCTTCGTCCAGCAAAGGAGTGAACGACACCATATCTCCACGTCTATACATCAAAGCGCGATCACATTCTGGAAATGAGTGCAGTCTGGCAACGATAACCCCATCGTGGCATCTGATGACCGCGTAACCCTTGCTCGGTAATTCTTCTTTTTGTTTCACCAATCCCCCCCTCCACACTGGAAAGTTATTGCATGCTGTCTCAATAAAACCAGTCGTCTGCGCATTCCCAGGTCTGCTGGAGGATTTTCTCAACCGTATTCTTAGCTTCCTTTTCGCCACCGTAAACATTTAACCCATCTGATCCTGCTCGGCGTATAACCACACTGCATTCATCGAACTGATTCTGGAGTCGTTTTGATAATTCTTTTTCCAGCGCCGGGACCGCGCCCTTAGGAAGTTGTTTTGTAAGATCAATGGTTAATTCAACTTTCATAAATGCCTCCGCTGCTTTAACTGTATGCATATACAGTACACTTATGTTTGAGATCGATCAACGTTTTAAGGGCACGAATTGATAATTTATGAGCAGAAAGGATTAAAGAAGAAGAGCGCATGTATAAATATTTTCTCATTAATATCAATGAGATAAAAAACTAAATTTAACCCATCATCACGCGTCGAATCAGCGACCGGTTTGTCACCTTAAGAGGATTAGCCTTCATGGATCAAAAAATACTTTTAGTGACAAATCTTTGAAATGAGGGTTCCTAAACTAACTTTCAAAACGGACGAATTGACTACAAGCCTACGTTTAAATTTCTTGAAAAAAAAAGAGCACCGAAGTGCCCTTTCTTCATAAACTTATTACGTACTGGTTATCTCGTAAATATTCCAAGTTTTCTTCTTTCAAAATCCCCTCTAATTCCTCGCTAATTAATAATTTAAGTTTATGAGGATTATCCCTTTGAAATAAATCAATTTTATAGTTAATTAACGCCATCAATATTGATTGAAAGGGAGATATACTTTTAAGAGTGTTACAGCGACTTTCATCGATAAGGGAAGAGAGACTTGGTAATGTAATACCTAATTTATCAACACATAAAAAGATATTTTCAGCTAATCTTTTTTTATCTCGGGGAAGACTTTCATTATCCCATTTTGAATCGACTAATGTCACAATCTTACCTAACTTCTTAAATCGTTTATCCTCTTTATTAATAATCTCATTACAAGATAAAGTCTCTGCACTCGAGATTGAGAGTTCAATATTTTCCAACATAGCCTTGACTTGGTAGGCTACACGATGTTTTGACCAAGATATATTTTCACTCTTATACACCAAATCATGTGTAGATATAGCCCAAGCATGCTGTAAAAAGGTTTTAATCTGAACTTCAAAAACTAAATTATCTAAAATTTCAACTTTTGGCGACAGAAATTTATCTTTATCAAATTTTAGATACAATCTTAAATCGTCAAAGACAAAATGTTCTGGGGAATATGTCGCGAAGGATTTATCATTAGGTTTTTTATTCACTAAGATAAATTTTTCGCGCAACATCTCTTCAACTTGATTAAGTTCTGAATGGGTTGGTACAACAATCATACCACCAAAAAAATCATCAAAAATGGAGGCAGAATCAAATCTGCCTGTTTCAAATTTAAGAGCAAAACTTTCAAGCTCTTTTACTCTACTCTCATAATGCCATTTAGATTTTTTTTCACTTTCAACCCATGTATCAACAAATTCTTTTAGTGACTCGAACGTTTGAACCTTCGACTCATATAGTTCCTTGATTGAAAGAGGGATCTTCATTTCAATTATCCATAAAATTTATCAATGCCTGAAGCCTATTCGCTCTTTGCTGATACTCGGTGTTAGCTCCAACCAAATTACTACGGAATACAATGACATGCTCATCACTGGAATCCCCGCTCACAGCATCTAAAAACTGTTTTAATTTTATTGCTGCATCTTCATAAGGAAATGTTTTATCCATAACGCTGTCAATTTTTGTTAGGCTAAGATAATTGAAGATACTATATAAAATATTTAGCTTTGAATTTTCACGGATAACATTATTAACTTCATTCATGCTTTTCAGCACTGAAAATAGCTCAAGAAATTTGACTTCAAACTCTTCTGAATCAAAGTTAAAGTATTCATCTTCTGGATTGTCATATTTGGCATAAACCTCATCCAAATCATCTTGGTCAAAACCACAAACATCATTTTTTATCAGTGACAACGCTAACTCGGATATAAATTGAACATCCTTCATTCTTTTCGCACGGCCTGTAGTGACAATACCCATATCTTTCAGCCAAGGTATTTCAGATGTGCGCTCAACTAATTCTATAAACCATCCATCATATTTTGCATGTCTTAACTCTTGGCGTTCAAGTTTTCTAGAGTTTCGATTTAATCTATCAAATATTTCATCAACTATAGTTTTATCAATAGTTGTTAACAAGTCCACTGGAATTACATAATCCCAAAATCCTTTTTTTAATTCTGGATCTTCAATTTGTTTCCAGCGCTTTCCGTTTAGGCGCTCATCTCCAATATCTTGCCCAAGGGGTATTTTATTTTGGAAAAATTCAATAATAGTCTGTAGGCGCTGCTTACCATCTACTACATGATATGTTGCTCTTCCTCGCTCATCTTGTGTTTTATGAAGAAAAACAGCTGGGCAAGGATATTTTTTGAAGATAGTATCGAGAAAATATTGCTTATCTTTCCTTGTCCATACGCTTCGCCTTTGATAAGGAGGATCAAGATCAATTTTTTGTGAATCAAACAGATCTAAAAACCAAGTAATATCTTGCGTAGTAGTTCTACGTTCACTCATCATATTCAAACTCTCCTTTTTGACCTAATTCAATTAATTGCTCTTTACAAGGAAATGGTAATGATTTGATATCCGCTGCATTAATTTGCGTACTGCCAAGGAACCTTTTGAAATAATCACTGACAAGCTTTGACTCTAAATACACTTTAATACCCATAGCCAAATCAAAGTCTAAAGGCGTATTAGTCAAGCCTGATATATAATTTAAATGATTTTCGATAGCTATCTTTGTATTTAATCCACAGTCAATAACCTGCGCAGTTATAACGTTCTCGTTTTCTTTAAAGAACATTCTATTCATTACAACATGGCATTGTTTATCTAGAATTTTATTTACTGTATACTCATTAACCTGGATGTAATTGTTAATCTTATCATTAGCAAAGTTAAAAAAATCACGACCTAGATTTTCTTTACAAAAAAGCAAAGCGTTATCTTTTTTATTTCTTGTCAGGTGCGGTTTATTGCGAAAATCCACGACTTTCCCGGTTGATATTTTTAGACCTAAATCCTCTAATGAGGATTTGAAGGACAAAACACCATTAAGTACGCTGTCATCAATTTCACTATAAGGAATATGGATTACATGTTGGGAATCATTAGGAAATACAACAGTATTATAGTCACGACGAGAAATTACAGCTTGTTCAAAATCATCGCCATAACTAACAATTACAGTATTTTTATTGCATGTTTTTTTAGTTATTTTAATAACAATAGTTTCTTGCTGTACTCCATCGAATGCGAAAACTTTATTTCTTGATTCAAAAAGATGCATGTATGTTATTTGGAAATTTTTGACAATTTTCTTTCTGAAAGAATGAAAAAGAGTCCCACTGCAAAAACTTCTAGGAACTATGGCAATCAACTCGCCATTTTCAGCAAGTAAATCTAACGCGCATGACATCATTATAGAATATAAATTTGGCGAATATTCTATATTACAGTCCGTCAATTTTAAAGAATCAAAATCTTTCCTTTGGAATTTTTTATAAGGTGGATTCATAACAATTGACGTGAATTGGATATTATTTGCGTTAAACTCCAAAAATACATCAAGAAAATCACGATTGTAAACTTTATGTAGAAATGAAGTATCTTTAAGAACTGAACTTAGTAGCTTTTCGCATTCTTTTACCAATTCACAATCGATTTCCACAGCATGTAATTCATTGCCAGTTGAGGAAGTAAGCTGTGAAACAACTATCCCGACGGCAGCTCCAATGTTGCCGACTCCAGCTGCAACATCAAGAATCTTATGGGATTTCCTTGCTAAATCGATCAGATTATGTGCGATAAAGTTCGTAACAAAACCCGGAGTAAAGTATTGCTCGTTGAGTTTTTGTCGTTTGTTACGCACGTTCACCGACGCCATAAGTCTAGCGTTGTCGATTAGCTCAAGCTCTTTCATCCTACTGTTTATTCTCAATTTGTTCGTAAATACGTCATACCGCTATTATACAACAAACCAACAGAATTAAGAACATACAGGTGCTATGTCTCTGTTGTTAGATGTATAAACAAAACCTAAAAATTATGTGATTAGACAGACTATGCCCCTAATGCCTGTGATGATTTTAATACTCCCTCATGATTCTGTTGATCTATGTCAGAAGTAAAGCGCACGAGATAGAAGACTATAAATGTATGCTCTTCGCTGAAGATGCTGCAGCGCCCGTATTTAGTCAGTTCCCCCCACATTATAGCTACACACATGTGCTCCTCGGCAGCCTTCCGGGGAAGTTTGTACACCATAAGAATATCATTTGTCGTGATACAGCCATGTTGATTCGTTAACTCGATGAACAGAGAGATGGTATGAGTGCGCTCACTGTCCGTTTTTGGTCTCGGCATACGTTAGGCCATCCCCGCCTGGCACAGGCCACTTGGCAATACGAGCTACTTCAACAGAGTTCCCGGCGATACCAAACATGTCCGAATATACTGCTGCTGCTCTTCGCCAAAGCCCCCTCTCCTCTAGCTCCTTCGCTTTCTGCTCGGCAGCCTGCATCCTGACCGGATCACTTTTTTCAACCATGCACGGGAGGATTACGTCTGGAATATCTGCGTGCGGTACCGCCCGGTATGTGTACTGAACGCTGTCACGTAAGCGAATAATCACGCCTTCGTCACTCAGCTCGCGCAGAAGTCTGCCCGCTGTCCCGCCAGCTATATCCAACGCTTCGGATACATCGCCAACGGCGCAGTTCGGTTGGTAGCGCACAAACACCGCCACCTGCTCTTTTTGGGTTAATGTTTTGGTCATTGGTCAATACTCGATTAGTTGGTTAAACCTGCCGCTTTACGGCGTTGGTACTCTTCCATAAGCAGCTGTGCCGGAGTTGGCCCTGCCGGATGCTGCGGTGCAGCTAGCTGGCGACGTATTGGTGGAACCGAAAGCCCGTTGCTCACGTGCTTCGTCCATTTGGTTAATAACCTTTCAGCCAGTTTTTTAAGTTCCCCCTCGGTCATCTGACGCTCAACACCAGTTCTGCGCATTTCGATGCAGATGTGATACAGCACCGGCTGCGGCCACGGATATTTGTCACTACCCGAAAAACGATACGACTCGTTACGCCAGCGTTGGTATTCACTCATCACCCGGTCGGATGTCAGCCCGAACGGATTGGCACCACTCTCTGAAACCAGCGAAACGAACTCAGCAAGATCCGGGGGCCATGTATTACCTACTGCGCAACGGTCCATACATTGCTGACAAACCAGTTTGATCTGGCCCTCAGTCATCGAACCTATCTGAGCTATCCACAGGGCCGTGGGTTCTGCCCCATTCTTTTGCGTCCAGCGGTTCGAGTAGATTTCCCCCATCAGCTGCCATAACCGCCACGCCATCTCCGTCGCCATCAAGTCCGTTCCGGCGTCGCCACTCTGCGTGTGCTGTCTGTATTTGCTGAACAGCTCGGGATGCTGCTGACTGTGGTCGAACTGATGCATTCTCGGTACCTCCCGTTTGTGGTGCTTTCAGAATCTTAGCGCGATCCAGGTGGCGAGCGAACTTCTGCTCCCACTGAATTTGATGAAACACTTTCCCTTCGGCTTGCCAGTAAGCGATGAAGCTGCTTAGCTCGGCTTCGATATTTATGCCCGCCTTGATAGGCATGCCCCACAGGTTTGCCTGTCGTGCAAAGTCGGTTGTTGGCTTCCAGTCTTCAAACATCCGGAATTTGCCGAATGGCTGATGTTGCCCAATTACGATACCTGGCTGATCCGGATAATCAGGAATAACAGGTTCGACCAGTTCTTTATGTGTGGGGTTTAGATCTTTATGGTTCCTTGGTAGATTCCGTGTCCCGTTTTTGGGACTGTTTAATGGGAAAAACGGTACTCTTTGGTTAAAATCTAAACTGTTAACAATCCCGTTTTTGGTACCCTTATTACCTGAAACAGTCCCGTTAATGGCATTGTTTGTATTAACAGTTCCGTTTTCGGTACGGTTCAAATTAACCGTACTGTTTTTGGGATCCTTTAAAGAGTTCCGGTTTTGGGTCTGTTCGGCATCGGGGATGCTTTCCTCAACACCGACCAGCTTGTAAACAGGTATTTGCTTTGTCCTCCCACGCCGTTCGCCTGTATCAATTACCAGGCCTATTTCCTGCAGATGCTGTAAGCCTGCAAGCACCGTCTTTCTGTCCATCTCCGTAGCCTCTGCAAGCGCAGCGACAGATGGATAAGCGCACAAGTCAGCGCCGCACATATCAGCCAGCCAGGTCAGAATCGCCTTACTGGATGATTTTCCGGTCTTAACTTTCTTGGCCCACCGCATTGCATCAATGCTCATGAAGCCTCCGGGTTGAATTCATTGATCAAAACTCGATTAAAAAAATTGCGGCGCTACGGCGCTGATACTCGCCAGTAGTGGTCCCGCCGCATCAGCAGGTAACATGTTGAACAAAGCGATTGCCGCTTCGCGGATCTCCTTCTCAAGCTTTTGCAGCGGCGCGCCTAGCAACTTCGCCTGATGCGCCTCACTGCATTCTTTGATTGCGCTCGCCAGCAGCTCGGCTTCCGTTCTCGCGTTACTGAGACCATGCTTCCTGGCGATCTCAATGGGCATAGCTGCGACGATTGCCCTTGATAGCTGCATAACGTAAGCGGTGTATTTCTCTGAGCTAACTTCGTTTTTCAGATACCGGAATAAATTCTGTTTGTTGACCGCAATACCACGGCCCCCTTCTTTCGCCCACTGTTCAGCCACCAGCTGAGCGATCTTTTCCTGAGCCTGACCAGGTAAGGTTGACTCCCATTCACGTACTGCTTCACGTATTGAGCGGTGTTTGATGCAATCCCGCCGACGCGCCATAAACTGATTTTGATTTTTCAACGGCGTAGCCTGACGATGGTTAGGATGTTGAGAACTGATTGATTGCATATCTGTCCCCTTTAGGAAAAATGCTCTACTGGAAAAACGCTATCAAGGGTGCATTGGGCACCGAGGGCATTAAGCGCATCGACAATTGAGCGACATTCTGAAAGACCAGGTTCCCTCAGATTGGATTCGTAATTTGATAATCGGGAACGTCCCCAACCCAATAATTCTGCAAGCTGGGTTTGAGAGATTCCTAATTTTTGGCGCTCAGTGGCGATATTGTTCATTTGGTAAACCTCCATATGAGTGCAGCAATTTAGACACGTAATGTGTCCATTGTCAACCACAACACGTGATCATGTTATTGCCACGCTACGTGGTATTATTTGCCTATGAAAACCATGTCCGAAATAATTGGCGAAAGACTCAGGTCTCTTCGAGAAAGACGAAATCTCAGTCAAGCGCAGCTTTCCAAGCTGTGCGGTTGGGCTACAGCCTCTAGAGTTGGTAATTACGAGGTGGGTGTAAGAAACATCGGTGTAGATGACGCAGTCGTACTTGCGAGAGTTTTGGACACTACGCCCAGCTTTATACTTTTTGGTGATGAGCAAAGCAGTGGTCAGGAACTGCCTGAAAAACAAAGGCGTATGTTGAATTTGTTTAATCAGTTACCTGAATCCGAACAAGATCGCATGATAGATTTGTTCGAAGTTCGCCTGAAAGAAATAGATGACTATGTTGAGAAGTATCTCAAAGGTCGCTTCAAACCAACTTCAGAGTAGATTAATTACCTGTACCAGCACAGTGCTGGTATTTTTTTGCCCGCCATGGACACATTTCGTGTATTGACAATCACACACGATACGTGTCTATAATCATCCTATCGAATCAGTCATCAAGGCAGGACGCCCACGAAGTAGCTGCCGGCGGCATACGAAACACCGGATGAGATGGCAAGACAATCGCGCAGCAGGTTTACCGTTCCGCCAGCCAGCGTCACAGGCACAAAAAAGCGCCCCGAAGGACGCTATGCTCTTTAAAAATCTGGATATCCCTAACTTTAGTATCTGATAGGTGGTGCTAACTCAGCATCGAAAATATTTGTACACGAAGGGCATCTACATTGACTGAATTTCGCATACATACTCGGCTCCAACGGCTGAAGCATAGATATTTTTCTTCCGGCATAGCAGTTTGGGCAAAGATTCACCATTATCTCGCTGTCGCCCACTACCTGCTTTTTAGAGTACACAAGCGTTCCAGAAGCAAGTTTATTCAAAACATAACCTTCGGTCTGAGCTTTGAAATCTTCAAACTCTGCAATCTTTGCTTTGAGAAGAACTACTTCTTCATCACGCGAGCGAACAGCATCTCCAAGATTAAAGCAGTCAGCTTGAAGAGTGATTAATTTGCTCTGCAACTCGAAGGTCGCGGCCTTGATTTCGGCATCTGTTTTGGCCGCACTGATCACCTTCACAAGTCCGGCAGTCTCTTTTAATGCAGCCATAGCCGCAGATAGTTCTGCAATCACTAGAAGTACTCGCATTGCTGTTGGGGATATCCAGATTAAACGAATCCTTGTTGTTGGGGAATAGCAGGATCCACCGAGCCTGAAGTGGATAAAAGACAGGCATAACAAAATGGAGATAACCATGATCGATTTCGCACGCAAAAGAGCTGGCTGCCAAGCCGTTCGCTTAAATCTGTTTGAAGTATTGGTTCGTAAGCTTTGCTACTTACTGGCCCAAAAAGGCAATCCAGAGCTAAAAGCATGAGCTCGTTCTTTGCACTGATCGTTACCGTCTGTGCCCTCACCGGGGAATGCTCAGACATCATGCTCGGTGTATACAAAACCGAATCTGGCTGTGATGCAGCTGCCAAAGAGCAGCACATTAAAGGAGAGTGTTACCCATATAAACCGGCTGGAGACCAACAGCCTGCTTTCAAGTTTTAATCGAGTTATGACCAATGGCTGTTACCAGCCCCTAAAAGCACAAAACCCGCGCAAGGCGGGTTAAGTACCCGGTCAGCCGACCAAAGCTTTCCGGAATCGAGTTTTGACCAATGACCACTACCCAAGGCGGCAATCACTAGCTGCGGGTATCTTACAACCAAAATTAAGGGCCCGATATGGAATTCTTTCATTTAATCAAGGCAACGCAGAAATCCGGCAAAGAAGATGCCGTTATCTGGTTCACGGCTAAATCAGAAGCACGAGCCAATTTGCAGCTGGATGTAGAGCTGGAAGATGCTGGCATTGAAACCGGCCGGGGCAAGGATTATAGCAAGCCTGTCCGTACCGATTTTCCTGTTTACAACGACCTGCCGGAAGAAAGCACAGTAGATTACACCTGGTGCAAACGCTACGAACTGCAGGACGATGGACGCACCTGGCTGCCAAAGGCTGGTGCTGAGTCTACTGGAGCCGTGGACAACAACACTGCCGCTCCGGAAGCGACTACTACAGTTGAAGCCGCCGTCGAGAGTGTCCCACTTGAAAACCGCACTCCAGCAGTACGTTTTGCCGTTCACCTGACCAGCGACAAGTATCAATCACACATCACAAAAGAGCAGCAGCTGGCTGCCAGCGAAATGTCACTGGATGAAGGCAACACCTATCTTCAGAACCTGCTGCTGGCGAAGAGCAACATCCCTGAAGTTGCCGAACTCAGCCTGAACGCTGAGTGGAAACTCGTTCAGGCGATTAAGCAGGTATTCGCGCCAGATGAAACGCACGAAACTGATGATATCGCTGCATTCATGGCTGACTGGGCTAAAGCAGATGCCAGCGATCGCAACCAATTAGTGGAAGCCTGGCGCAGCGGCAAATTTACCCATGTGAAATCTGAAAGCACCAGCGACACCGGCGTTATAGCAGAGCAGGGTCTTGAACCTGATAACGGTATCCAGATTGACGAGAATGATGACGAAACCACTCGTTATCCAGTCGTTCGCATGCCCTTCCGCAAGCAGCTACTCGCCCAGTTCACCTCCGACGAACTGCGCCACCACATTACACGCGATGAATACGAAGGTATCAGCGCGCTGGAGATGGACACTGACAATAGCTATGTCCAGAACCTGCTGCTGGCGGCAGAAAACTGCGAACAGGTTAAGGGTTACGACACCAAAGACCTGTGGCGCTATATCGACGCCAATCGCAAAGTGTTCAGCCAGGAAAAGCGTCACGAACTCGCTTTGGTTCTCCGATTCACCAGAATCTGGGCGGCGACTGATTACATTGATCGCGGCCTGCTGGTAAAAGAATGGGCCAAAGGCAATCGCATTGCAGAAATACAGCGTACTGAAAGCGGTACGAATGCTGGCGGAGGCAACAAAACTGACAGAAACTCTGACCTTAAACATGATCTCGACACTCTAGATTTAGAGATTGCACTGGCAACGCTACCAATGGATTTCAACATTTACGATATCCCTGGTGGTGTTTTCCGTCGGGCAAAAGAGATTGTTAGTAAAAAAGAAAGTCCGTTCAAGGAATGGTCTAGAGCTCTTCGCGCAACTCCGGGGGTTTTGGATTACTCGCGTGCAGCTATCTTTGCACTTATCCGCAGCGCTGACCCAGAGCATTACCTGTATCCGGCACGTCTCAGCAGATTCATTAACGCGAACCTGACTGAAAGCGATCATTCTGCTCCATCAGACGAAACTCTTGCGGCTGCGCGCCATAACCCTGAGGTGAGCTGGACAAACGAGATAGTGACTGATTCTGCTTTTGAAACTGGCGGCCAGAATGAAGGGGCACAAGTTGACGGCGGCACGCTGCCGGTTCTCGAAAAAGTTGGTAATGGTCTTTTTTCTATTGAAGTATTGGCCACCAGCAACGCTGTAATCGACCAACAAAATACCGCGGCGGAGAACGTTGATAATGTGCAGATGGAAGAAACTGGCAATGATGAAACCCCGGACGGTGCTGCGTTATCAGAAAGCACGGAAGAAACTATCTCAAGCGCAAGCGCTACTGAAACTTATAGCAGCACAGCTGCCATAAATAATGATTCCGGTCATCATAACCATACCGAGACACAACTGCTCTATACACACCTTATGGTCGACATTGAAGCTTTTGGCAAAAAGGCTGATTCACCAATCGTATCTATTGGGGCCGTGTTCTTTGATCCATCTACAGGCAATACCGGATCGGAATTTTACAAAGTGATTAGTCTGGAATCTTCAATGGCCAGCGGCGGGATTCCGGATGCATCTACCATAATATTTTGGCTTAAAGCTTCGCCTGAGGCTCGTTCTGAGTTAGTGATGGATGATGCTATTCCGCTCGATGATGCCTTACTGCAGCTAAATGAGTTTATATCCGAGAATGCGGCAAACGGCCCTGATTCTGTACAGGTATGGGGGAATGGTGCCACTTATGACAATGTCCTGCTTGAAGCATCTTATGACCGGGCGGGGATCCCCTGCCCATGGAAGTTCTGGAATAACCGGGATGTAAGAACCATTGTTGAGTTGGGTAAAGCCGTTGGCTGCAATCCTCGCTATGAGATCCCATTTGAGGGAGAACCACACAAGGCTATTTCGGATGCGCTTCATCAGGTCAAATACGTGTCAGCAATCTGGCAGCGTCTGACTGAACACTGATTTTTTAATTTCAGAATATGGCCCGAATATGGGCCATTATGAGGTAAATCACATGCTTCAAATGCTGACTTTAGAAGAATGGGCTGCTGAAAAATACCGGAGTAATCCTCCAAGTCTGAATACTTTACGCCGATACGCTAAAGAGAGCATGTTCACTCCTCCGGCCACCAAAGAAGGGAGATATTGGCGGGTAAGAGAAGATGCCGAGATCACAGGTAATTTAACCCAGCCCGTAATTAAAAAATCTGATTCGCCTATGCTTCAAAGGATACTGTCTGATGGCTGCCCGACCACGTAAAAACAATGTCAAGATACCTAATCTTTATCCGCTCTACAGTCGTAAGGTAAATAAAATCTACTGGCGCTATAAGCATCCTGTTACTGGTAAATTTCACAACCTCGGAACTAACGAGGCTGAAGCAACAGCAATAGCAATAGAAGCAAATTCGCGACTAGCTGAACAGCGCAGCAGGCAGGTTTTGGCAATAAGTGACAAGATCACCACAAGCAAAGGAAAAGCGATATCGACGAATACATGGTTGGATCGTTATTGGAAAATACAGGATGAAAGACTGGAGAATGGTGATATCAAGCCGAACACTCATAAGCAAAAGGCTAAACCAGTAGCCCTACTTCGTGAGAGCGTAGGAATGAAATCGATTTCATCCGTCGATGTGCGGGATGTTGCCCAGATACTGGAGTCCTATGTTGCAGAAGGTCAACCGAGGATGGCCCAGGTAATCCGCTCTGTTTTGATCGATGTTTTCAAGGAAGCCCAGCATTATGGCGAGGTACCGCCGGGTTATAACCCGGCTCTGGCTACAAAACAACCGCGCCGGCGGATTAGCCGACAACGTCTAAACCTCGACGAATGGAAAAAGATTTTCGCGATAGCAGATGCCCGCCATCAATACATGGGCAATGCAATGCTATTGGCGCTCGTTACGGGTCAGCGGCTCGGGGATATTTCCAACATGAAGTTTAGCGATATTTGGGATGACCATCTGCATGTCGTACAGGAGAAGACGGGAAGCAAGCTAGCGATCCCTCTATCCCTCAGACTTAATGCGATTGACTGGAGTTTGAGGGATGTAGTTGCGCGTTGCCGTGACTATGCAGTGAGTCCATACCTTATCCATTTCTTCCGGGCGACCTCAATGGCAGAACGAGGTGGACAGGTGAAGTCGAACACCATAACAATGAATTTTAGTAAGGCCCGGGACAAAACTGACATCGAGTGGGGCGAAGGTACCCCAGCGACATTTCATGAACAGCGGTCTTTAGCAGAGCGACTTTACAACAAACAAGGTGTTGATACTCAGAAATTGCTTGGCCACAAGTCACCAAATCAGACTGCTCGTTATCATGATGATCGTGGTAAGGACTGGACAAATATACTTCCTTAATGTTATTTAGAATGCGGGCTCATGCCCGCGATCTAAATCAAAAATCATATAATAAGTGTGACAACGAAAAATTCACTTGTAAAATTGAGTAACAACTCCATCAATTAAATCGTCAAATGTTATTATTTCTAAACCAGGAAAATCTAACATAATCTCGCGCCAAACATCAGAATAAAAGTCATGACGCCGACCAATTACTAACCATCTACGAGGCTTAAATACTTTGAAGCCATATCTATTCTCAAACCACCTCCTATTATTTGGATCGTCAAAATAGGTACTGTAAACGCGTGTTTGAGATATATAAGAATTTAACCATGCTCCGAATGTTTCTCTATTAGTCGAACCTACTACAAAATTTTTATCAATAGTTGGTAATTTAAACTCAACAATATCAGCATAGCCATTCGGTTGAACAACAAAAAAATCAGGACGAATTGATTGACGGTTCTCACTTTGCCATTCACAAGTGATTTCAGAATGTATACTTTTAGCTCCAAATTTCATTGTCAATATGAATTCATTTTCAGGCTCTGATAAGAAAGATGTTATATCAGGCTCAGAGCTTACAACATTACCCCATTTTTCAATGAATCTGTTAATTTTTGGTAGCTTAGTAAATTTATAATCATCAGGCATTGGATAACAATAGTGAGCATCATTTTTTATTAAATCCTCGATTCCATACAGAGAGAAACCTATTTTATCATTGCCTTCATCTGAACCATCAAAATCGATTGGAAAGAAATCTATCCATTTAATTCTCCTGGTTTTTAGTCCAGAGTCATCAGCATCAAAAAATATTCCATTTACTATGCGTGTAAAACTGCCTTCAGTGATGTTCGGGGTTGGAACATTGAAACCCATGATGCTATTTTGAGCACTAAAGTTCCAACCTAACTCTCTTAATTTCTCGTAACCTCTGTTCGTAGGGAGAAGGAGATCCTCACTAAAAGGTGGTAGGTTAAAATTGAAGTTGACCGTTGAGTCATATTCAAAACCTATAATCATTTCAAATAAGTTACATTCTTTGACAGAATAATCAAAATATTCAACTTCCATCTGATAAGTACTTGGTAGCTCTTCTATGACTTCAGAATCATTATATTCAATAGCTATATGAGTCCGCCCAACATATACTATTATTTTTTGATGCTGAAGAAGAAACCCGGGCATGGATTTAATTAATTGAGGTTTATCTTTAACGTAATGATATAAAGGAGTCCAATAGCGAGAGGCTAATTCTTGGAGGAATATATTAACCAAAGGTTTTATAGTTGCATGCACTATGTCAGTCATAAAAATCCTACTACTATCAAGTTGTGAGTGAATAACATCTGTGAATTATATTAAGAAAACATAATTGATAATACAGAATATTTACTTTTATTACATCAAGTTAATAGCAAATCTCAATGGTTGTTAATAATGTCTTGTCAAAATGTTGTGATTTTTCCTAGTGCTGATTTGATAAATATTTTTGATAAAATTTTGATAACCGTTCGAAAACTAATAATAAAAACGGGAACCATTCGGCTCCCGTTGTTGTTTAACCCAGCAATTGGATTACATGTTCGCGATAATCGCGTCACCAAACTCTGAACATTTCAGCAGCTTAGCGCCTTCCATCAAACGCTCAAAGTCATAGGTGACGGTTTTCGCGTTGATCGCGCCTTCCATACCTTTAACGATCAGGTCTGCGGCTTCGAACCATTCCATATGACGCAGCATCATCTCTGCTGACAGGATGATAGAGCCCGGGTTCACTTTGTCCTGGCCGGCATATTTCGGTGCAGTACCGTGGGTCGCTTCGAACAGCGCGCACTCGTCACCGATGTTCGCGCCTGGGGCGATACCGATACCGCCAACCTGAGCTGCCAGCGCATCGGAGATGTAGTCACCGTTCAGGTTCATACAGGCGATGACGTCGTATTCAGCAGGACGCAGCAGGATCTGCTGCAGGAACGCATCGGCGATCACATCTTTAATAATGATCTCTTTGCCGGTGTTCGGGTTCTTAATCTTCTGCCACGGGCCGCCGTCAATCAGCTCGCCGCCGAACTCTTCGGTCGCCAACTGGTAGCCCCAGTCTTTGAACGCGCCTTCGGTGAACTTCATGATGTTGCCTTTGTGAACCAGGGTCACAGAGTCACGGTCGTTGGTGATTGCGTATTCGATTGCTGCGCGCACCAGACGCTTGGTGCCTTCTTCTGAGCATGGCTTGATGCCGATACCGCAGTGTTCCGGGAAGCGAATTTTCTTCACGCCCATCTCTTCGCGCAGGAATTTAATCACTTTTTCTGCATCAGCAGAGTCCGCTTTCCATTCGATACCGGCATAAATGTCTTCTGAATTTTCGCGGAAGATAACCATGTCGGTCAGTTCAGGGTGCTTAACCGGGCTTGGGGTGCCCTGGTAGTAACGAACCGGACGCAGACAGACGTACAGATCCAGCTCCTGACGCAGCGCCACGTTCAGAGAACGAATACCGCCGCCAACTGGCGTGGTCAGTGGGCCTTTAATTGCTACGCGATAATCGCGGATCAGGTCCAGCGTTTCAGCTGGCAGCCAAACGTCCTGGCCATAAACTTGAGTAGATTTTTCACCGGTGTAAATTTCCATCCAGGAAATTTTACGCTCGCCTTTGTAGGCTTTCTCAACAGCGGCATCAACCACTTTCAGCATTGCCGGGGTAACGTCTACACCGATACCGTCGCCTTCAATGAACGGGATGACAGGGTTGTGAGGAACGTTAATCTTACCGTCTTGCAGGGTGATCTTTTTACCTTCCGCCGGAACAACTACTTTGCTTTCCATTAACCTCTCCTTCGAGCGCTTCTGGTTGTTACTGATCTTATGTTAATAAATTGTAATGAGCCTTTCGATACTACCTGATTGTCTGCCGCCATGAAAGGTCTTCGTTATTGGGCTATAATGCGGCAATTGATACAGCCTGAAAATACCATGAAGAAAACTTCTTTTAGAAAACACCGGGTTGAGCGATTCAGCTCACAACAAGCCACCAGACGAACGCCAGAAACCCAGCCAACGCGGGTGATTCTGTTCAATAAACCCTACGATGTTTTGCCGCAGTTCACCGACGAAGCGGGCCGCAGCACGCTGAAGGATTACATTCCTGTTCCCGGCGTCTACGCCGCCGGGCGCCTGGATCGCGACAGCGAGGGGCTGCTGGTCTTAACCAACGACGGCGCATTGCAGGCTAAGCTCACCCAGCCGGGCAAACGTACCGGAAAAATTTACTTCGTGCAGGTTGAAGGCGAGCCGGACGACGAGACGCTGGCTTCATTACGTACCGGCGTTACCTTAAACGATGGCCCCACCCTGCCCGCCGGCGTCGAGCGCGTGGGTGAACCCGAATGGCTGTGGCCGCGTAATCCGCCGATTCGTGAACGCAAATCCATTCCCACAAGCTGGCTCAAAATTACCCTTTATGAAGGCCGCAACCGTCAGGTGCGCCGCATGACCGCTCATGTCGGCTTCCCTACCCTGCGCCTGATTCGCTACGCCATGGGCAGCTATACGCTGGACACGCTTGCAAACGGTGAATGGCGAGACGTTGCCCCCTAAGGAGAGAATATGTTCAAACCTCATGTTACCGTCGCCTGCGTGGTTCACGCGCAGGGTAAATTCCTGGTGGTAGAAGAGAGTATCAACGGTAAGGCGCTGTGGAACCAGCCTGCCGGTCACCTCGAAGCCAATGAAACCCTCCTTCAGGCCGCAAAGCGCGAGCTGTGGGAAGAGACGGGTATTGACGCTGAACCGCAGCACTTTATCCGCATGCATCAGTGGATTGCCCCCGACCGGACGCCTTTTCTGCGCTTTCTTTTTACCGTTGAGCTTAACGAAACGTGCGCCACTGAACCGCACGATGACGATATCGATCGCTGCCTCTGGGTTACTGCCGACGAAATCCTGAATGCGCCAAACCTGCGCTCGCCGCTGGTTGCCGAAAGCATCCGCTGCTGGCAGTCAGGCGCGCGCCTGCCGCTGGATGTCATCGGTGAATTTAACTGGCCGTTTACAGAGGGTGTCAACGCTGGGGGGGCGTGATAGAATACGCCGCCTTGAAGTTCAATGTTGTGAGTATTCCATGTCAGATAACAGCCAGAAAAAAGTGATCGTCGGCATGTCCGGCGGTGTCGATTCCTCCGTTTCCGCCTACCTGTTGCAGCAACAGGGCTATAAGGTAGAAGGCCTGTTCATGAAGAACTGGGAAGAAGACGATGGCGAGGAATACTGCACTGCGGCTGCGGATCTTGCCGATGCGCAGGCCGTCTGCGACAAGCTCGGCATTGAACTGCACACCGTTAACTTTGCCGCAGAATACTGGGACAACGTGTTTGAGCTCTTCCTTGAAGAGTACAAAGCGGGCCGCACCCCAAACCCGGATATTCTGTGCAACAAAGAGATCAAATTTAAAGCCTTCCTCGAGTTCGCTGCTGAAGACCTGGGTGCAGATTTTATTGCGACGGGTCACTACGTGCGTCGCGCAGATGTGAATGGCAAAAGCCAGCTGCTGCGCGGTCTGGACGGCAATAAAGATCAGAGCTACTTCCTCTACACGCTGAGCCACGAACAGATTGCCCAAAGCCTGTTCCCGGTCGGCGAACTGGAAAAACCGGAAGTGCGTAAAATCGCCGAAGAGCTGGATCTGATCACTGCCAAGAAAAAAGACTCCACCGGCATCTGTTTTATCGGTGAGCGTAAGTTCCGCGAATTCCTCGGCCGTTACCTGCCCGCGCAGCCGGGCAAAATAGTCACCGTTGATGGCGAAGAGATTGGCCAGCATCAGGGCCTCATGTACCACACGCTCGGCCAGCGTAAAGGTCTGGGTATCGGCGGTACCAAAGAAGGTAGCGAAGATCCGTGGTACGTTGTCGACAAAGACGTCGAGAACAATATTCTGATCGTCGCGCAGGGCCACGACCATCCGCGTCTGATGTCCGTAGGGCTTATCGCGCAGCAGCTGCACTGGGTCGATCGCGAACCGCTGAAGGGCACGCTGCGCTGCACGGTGAAAACGCGCTATCGCCAGACTGACATCCCTTGCACCATCACCGCGCTGGATGACGATCGCATTGACGTGCGTTTTGACGAGCCGGTTTCTGCCGTCACGCCGGGCCAGTCTGCTGTCTTTTACAGCGGCGAAATTTGCCTCGGCGGCGGGATTATAGAACAGCGCCTGCCGCTGCCCGCTGTTTAACACGATTGCACACATAAAGGAGACCGTGTGGCGAAGAATTATTACGACATCACCCTGGCGCTGGCAGGCATTTGCCAGTCGGCCCGTCTGGTGCAGCAGCTGGCACATCAGGGTCATTGCGACGCTGATGCCCTGCACGTTTCACTGAATAGCGTTATCGATCTCAATCCTGGCTCCACGCTGGGGGTGTTCGGCGGCAGTGAAACTAACCTTCGCCTCGGTCTTGAAACCTTACTTGGCGTGCTTAACGCCAGCAATCGTCAGGGGTTAAACGCGGAGCTGACTCGCTACACGCTGAGCCTGATGGTGCTGGAGCGTAAGCTGAACGGGGCGAAAGGCGCGATGGACACGCTCGGCGATCGCATCGCCGGTCTGCAGCGTCAGCTGGATCACTTTGATCTGCAGTCCGAAACGCTGCTGAGCGCGATGGCCGGTATTTATGTTGACGTGATAAGCCCGCTAGGGCCGCGCATCCAGGTCACCGGCTCGCCTGCCGTGCTGCAAAGCCCGCAGGTTCAGGCGAAAGTTCGCGCGTCGCTGCTGGCCGGCATTCGCGCCGCCGTGCTGTGGCATCAGGTCGGCGGTGGCCGCCTGCAGCTCATGTTTTCTCGTAATCGCCTGACGACTCAGGCAAAACAAATTCTTGCTCATTGTTAACCTCCCGGAGTTGCGAATTATGGAATTATCCTCACTGACCGCCGTATCCCCTGTCGACGGACGCTACGGCGATAAAGTCAGCGCGCTGCGCGAGATCTTCAGCGAATATGGCCTGCTGAAGTTTCGTGTACAGGTTGAAGTACGCTGGCTGCAGAAGCTGGCCGCCCAGGCCGCAATCAAGGAAGTTCCTGCTTTTGACGAAAAGGCAAACGATTACCTTGATAAAATCGTTGCTGACTTTAATGAAGAAGATGCTGCGCGCATTAAGACCATTGAACGCACCACCAACCACGACGTGAAAGCGGTTGAGTACTTCCTGAAAGAAAAAGTGGAAAGCGTCCCTGCGCTGCATGCCGTATCTGAGTTTATTCACTTCGCCTGTACGTCAGAAGACATCAACAATCTGTCCCACGCGCTGATGCTCTCCACCGCGCGCAAAGACGTGGTGCTGCCTTACTGGCGCAAAATCATTGACGCGGTAAAAGCGCTGGCCGTTGAGTATCGCGACCTTCCGCTGCTGTCCCGTACGCACGGTCAGCCGGCAACCCCATCGACTATGGGTAAAGAGATGGCGAACGTGGCATACCGTATGGAACGCCAGTATCGTCAGCTGGAGCAGGTTGAGATTTTGGGCAAAATCAACGGTGCAGTTGGTAACTACAACGCCCACATTGCCGCGTACCCGGAAGTAGACTGGCATCAGTTCAGCGAAGCGTTCGTAACCTCTCTGGGCATTCAGTGGAACCCGTACACCACCCAGATCGAGCCGCATGACTACATCGCAGAGCTGTTTGACTGCATCGCGCGCTTTAACACTATCCTGATCGACTTTGACCGCGACGTGTGGGGCTACATTGCCCTGAACCACTTCAAGCAGAAAACCATCGCCGGTGAAATTGGTTCTTCCACCATGCCGCACAAAGTGAACCCAATTGACTTCGAAAACTCCGAAGGCAATCTGGGTCTGGCAAACGCCGTGCTGCAGCATATGGCGAGCAAACTGCCCGTTTCCCGCTGGCAGCGTGACCTGACCGACTCCACCGTTCTGCGTAACCTGGGTGTGGGTATCGGCTACGCGCTGATCGCCTATCAGTCCACCCTGAAAGGCGTTAGCAAGCTGGAAGTGAACCGCGACCGTCTGCTGGACGAGCTGGATCACAACTGGGAAGTGCTGGCCGAGCCGATCCAGACCGTGATGCGTCGTTACGGCATTGAAAAACCGTACGAGAAGCTGAAAGAGCTGACCCGCGGCAAGCGCGTTGACGCCGAAGGCATGAAGCAGTTTATCGACGGTCTGGAACTGCCGGAAGACGAAAAAACGCGCCTGAAGGCGATGACCCCTGCGAACTACATTGGCCGCGCCACCACCATGGTTGACGAGCTGAAGTAACGCCCTCTCCCCCTTTTCGCCCGAAAAGGGGGATGCTTTTCCCCGGTTTACTCAATGTTTATCCCCAAAACAACATAATCAGCGTTAAACTATTCATACCAATTATTTAGGGAGAAGAGATGATGCGCGTACTGGTTGTTGAGGATAACGCATTGCTACGTCATCACCTGAAGGTTCAGCTTCAGGAGATGGGACATCAGGTGGACGATGCTGAAGATGCAAAAGAAGCCGATTATTATCTCAATGAACACCTGCCGGATATCGCCATTGTCGATTTAGGGTTGCCGGATGAAGATGGGTTATCGTTAATCCGTCGCTGGCGCAGCCACGATGTCTCTCTCCCGGTACTGGTCCTGACCGCCCGTGAAGGCTGGCAGGACAAGGTTGAGGTGCTCAGCGCGGGCGCGGATGACTACGTGACCAAGCCTTTCCATATCGAGGAAGTCGCTGCGCGCATGCAGGCGCTGCTGCGCCGCAACAGCGGGCTGGCCTCGCAGGTCATCTCCCTTCCGCCGTTCCAGGTGGATCTCTCCCGCCGTGAATTCTCGATTAACGATGAGGTGATCAAGCTGACCGCGTTTGAATACACCATTATGGAAACGCTGATCCGCAATAACGGCAAAGTGGTGAGCAAGGATTCTCTGATGCTCCAGCTTTATCCGGATGCAGAGCTGCGTGAGAGCCATACCATTGATGTTCTGATGGGGCGCCTGCGCAAAAAAATCCAGGCACAGTTCCCGCAGGATGTGATCACGACCGTTCGCGGTCAGGGCTATCTGTTCGAATTACGCTAAATGAAAGGGATTTTGCGTCACATCTTGCCCCTCTCTTTACGGGTTCGCTTCCTGCTGGCAACCGCTGCCGTGGTGCTGGTGCTCTCCCTCTCCTACGGGATGGTGGCGCTGGTCGGGTATAGCGTAAGCTTTGATAAGACAACGTTCCGCCTGTTACGCGGTGAAAGCAATCTGTTTTACACCCTGGCGAAGTGGGAAAATAATCGCATCAGCGTGGAGATGCCAGAACATCTGAACCAGCAAAGCCCCACGCTGGCCATGATTTACGATGAAAAAGGGAAGCTGCTGTGGGCTCAGCGCGACGTGCCCTGGCTCAAAAAACGCATCCGCCCGGAATGGCTTAAAACCAACGGCTTTCATGAAATAGAGGCCGATCTTAACTCCACCAGCGCCCTGCTGCGCGAAGATCGTTCCCTGCAGCAGAAGCTCAATGAGATCCGCGCGGACGACGATGACACGGAGATGACCCACTCCGTGGCGATTAACCTCTATCCCGCCACCATGAATATGCCGCAGCTGACCATCGTGGTGATCGATACCATTCCGGTTGAGCTTAAACACTCCTATATGGTCTGGAGCTGGTTCGTGTACGTACTGGCCGCCAACCTGCTGCTGGTGATCCCGCTGCTGTGGATTGCGGCGTGGTGGAGCCTACGCCCGATAGAATCTCTTGCAAAAGAAGTGCGGGAGCTGGAAGAGCATCATCGCGAAAAGCTGAACCCGGAAACCACGCGGGAACTCACCAGCCTGGTACGCAACCTTAACCGCCTGCTGAAAAGCGAGCGCGAGCGCTATGACAAATACCGCACCACGCTCACCGATCTGACTCACAGTCTTAAAACACCGCTGGCGGTGATGCAAAGCACGCTGCGCTCAATGCGCAGCTCAAAACTCAGCGTGGATGACGCGGAGCCGGTGATGCTGGAGCAGATCAGCCGTATCTCGCAGCAGATTGGCTACTACCTGCATCGCGCCAGCATGCGTTCCGGCAGCGGGCTGGTGAGCCGCGAGCTGCATCCCGTGGCACCGCTGTTGGATAGCCTCACCTCCGCGCTCAATAAAGTGTATCAACGCAAAGGCGTGGACATCAGCCTCGATATTTCGCCGGAAATCAGCTTTGTCGGTGAGAAAAATGACTTTATGGAAGTGATGGGCAACCTGCTCGACAACGCCTGTAAATATTGTCTCGAATTTGTGGAAGTCTCCGCTCGCGTAACGGATAACGAGCTGCACATTATCGTTGAGGATGACGGCCCCGGTATTCCCAATAATAAACGTGAAGTGGTGTTCGACCGCGGTCAGCGCGCCGATACGCTGCGCCCGGGCCAGGGCGTAGGGCTGTCCGTTGCCCGGGAAATCGTCGATCAATATGATGGCAAAATAGAAACCGGCGAAAGCCTGCTTGGCGGTGCCCGTATGGAAGCAATTTTTGGTCGTCAGCAGCCCACATCGAACGATAGTTAACCCGTTATGTGAAAAATGCGAGGATCTCGCACCCAGGCTCCTGAGCTTCCGTTATAATCCGTCTCAGTAAGAGCCTGCGGAATAATAAAATATGGATTATCACTTAACGCTTAACTGGCCCGAGTTTATTGAACGCTACTGGCAAAAACGCCCGGTCGTTCTGAAGCGCGGGTTCAGCAACTTTGTCGACCCACTCTCACCTGATGAGCTGGCCGGTCTGGCGATGGAAAACGAAGTCGACAGCCGTCTGGTGAGCCACCAGGACGGGAAATGGCAGGTTAGCCACGGTCCTTTTGAAAGTTACGATCACCTGGGTGAAAATAACTGGTCCCTGCTGGTACAGGCTGTTAACAACTGGCACGAGCCTACCGCGGCCCTGATGCGTCCGTTCCGCGCCCTGCCCGACTGGCGGATGGACGATCTGATGATCTCCTTCTCCGTGCCAGGCGGCGGCGTAGGCCCGCATCTCGATCAATACGATGTGTTTATCATTCAGGGTACCGGCCGCCGCCGCTGGCGCGTGGGCGAAAAGGTCCCGATGAAGCAGCACTGCCCGCATCCTGACCTGCTTCAGGTTGATCCGTTTGAGGGGATTATCGACGAGGAGCTTGAGCCGGGCGATATTCTCTACATACCGCCAGGCTTCCCGCATGAAGGGTATTCCCTGGAAAACTCGCTGAACTATTCTGTCGGTTTCCGCGCGCCTAGCGGGCGCGAAATGATCAGCGGCTTTGCTGACTACGTCCTGCAACGCGAGCTGGGCAGCTATCGCTATAGCGATCCGGATGTGCCTTCTCGGGAACACCCTGCCGACATTCTTCCGGAAGAGTTGGACAGGCTGCGCGGCATGATGCTGGACCTGATCAACGAACCCGAGCATTTCAGACAGTGGTTTGGGGAATTTGTCAGCCAGTCGCGTCACGAGCTGGACGTTGCGCCGCCAGAACCACCGTATCAGGCAGACGAAATCTACGATGCGCTGCAGCAGGGCGACAAGCTGGTTCGCCTGGGCGGGCTGCGCGTGCTGCGTATTGGTGAAGACGTGTTCGTTAACGGCGAGAAGCTTGATTCTCCGCACCGTCCGGCGCTGGAAGCGATCGCTGGTCATATGGTGTTGACGGCCGATACCTTTGGCGACGCGCTGGAAGATCCGTCATTCCTGGCGATGCTCTCGGCGCTGGTGAACAGCGGGTACTGGTTCTTTGAGGACTGAGTCGCCTTAACGCCCGGTGGCGCTGCGCTTACCGGGCCTACGATCCGAATGTAGGCCGGGTAAGGCGCAGCCGCCACCCGGCTTTTTACTTCCGCTCACCCGCCATAAAATCTTTGATGTCCCCCGCCCAATCCGCTGGATACAATCCCGCACGCACGTCCCGATGAAACGTCGAAAACGGCCAGTCGATCACTTTTGATACGTAGCCATGCTTTACAGGATTGATGTACACGTAATCCATATGCCGGCGGTAGTCCTCTTCGTTACGGACGGTGTGCTCCCAGAAGCGTGGCTGCCAGATATGGCGCATTTCAACGTTGCGGCTGAAGGTTTTCTTGATATCCCGCCAGCGTGCCGAAAAGTCACTGTCGCCTTCCGGTAAGGTCCAGATGCAGTGCATATGTTCGGGCAGGATAACCCAGGCATTAATGGTAAAAGGTTTCGAACGTTTCACCATGGAGGTGGCAGCGCGCAGGCTGTCGATATGACGTGTAAGCAAATCGCTCTGGCGGTTTTGCAGGTTAACGGTGAAAAACCAGGTCCCGCCCGGGACGTAATGGCGACGATAGTTTGACATTGGCGTTCCTTGCCTAAAAGCCGCCACCGGGCGTTTTATCAGCGTTTTGCCGTAAGTTCGGCTATTCGCACAATCACCTTCACCGCTTTCTCCATTCCTTCCAGCGTCACGAACTCATGCTTGCCGTGGTAGTTATACCCGCCGGTAAAGAGGTTCGGGCACGGCAGTCCCATAAATGAGAGCTGTGAGCCGTCGGTACCGCCGCGAATCGGTTTCATCAGCGGTTCAATATCGCAGTCGCGCATGGCCTGCTGGGCGATGTCGAGGATATGCGGATGCTCCATTACCTTGTCGCGCATATTGTAATAGCTGTCTTCGATGATCAGCTCTATATAGCAGTCCGGATGTAGCCCTTTCCCCACCTTCTTGGCGATTTCCATCATCTTACGCTTGCGGGCTTCAAAAGCCTTGCGGTCAAAATCACGGACGATATAGTGTATCTGCGCACTGTCCACGGTGCCCTTGATGCTGGTCAGGTGATAAAAACCCTCATACCCATCCGTCATCTCCGGGCTTTCATCGGCCGGGACTTCCGCATGAATGCGCGACGCCAGCGACAGCGCGTTCACCATTACGCCTTTTGCCGAACCCGGATGGACGTTATTGCCCACAATCTTGATCGTAACGGACGCGGCATTGAAGTTTTCATACTCCAGTTCACCCACGCCGCCGCCGTCGACGGTATACGCCCACTGCGCGTTAAAAGCCTCAACGTCAAAGTGTTTTGCGCCTTTGCCCACCTCTTCGTCCGGCGTAAAGGCCACGCGGATATCGCCGTGCGGAATATTTTTGCCTTTCAGCACTGCCAGCGCCGTCATGATTTCGGCAATGCCCGCTTTATCATCGGCCCCCAGCAGCGTTTTGCCATCGGTGGTGATTAACGTCTGCCCCAGCAGCTGATGCAGTACCGGGAACATCACCGGCGACAGCACTTCGTCACCGATACCCAGCGCAATGTCGCCGCCACGGTAATTTTCGACAATCTGCGGATTAACATGTTTACCGCTAAAATCCGGTGAGGTATCGACATGGGAGATAAAGCCAATGGCCGGGATGTCTCCATCGACGTTCGCAGGCAGCGTTCCCATCACGGTGCCTTTGTCGCTCAGCGTGACGTTGACCAGTCCCTGTGCCTCAAGCTGCTCTTTCAGCAGGTTGAGCAACTTCCACTGGCCTTCGGTGCTCGGCACCTGTCGGACACCCGGCTTAGATTGGGTATCCAGCGAAACGTACTGTAAAAAACGCTCAAGTAATTTATCCATGCAGTCACCCTCACTTTTTGTGACAACATTATCATTAAGCATCAAAACGCAAATATTGCGTCAGGTCACTTTTATCCCGTAAACGAGAACTTTTTTCGTTTATGTCATGTTCCGTTTATAAATGTAGCTTATGTATCAGCGAGAAGGATTGGCGATTCAATAGGTTTGCCGTAGAATGTCCGCCCTCATTACGAGTCACCAAGGTGGTTACACACAAACCCCGCTTCAGTCTGCTGCCTGAGGCGTCGATATGGGACAGCGCGAAAATTGAATACACTAACCCGTTCCCGAGCGCCGCTGGTGCGTCTGGAACGACTGAGTAAAAGCTTTGATGGCAAAGAGGTTATTTCTGACCTGAACCTGACCATCAATGACGGTGAGTTTCTCACGCTGCTTGGCCCCTCCGGCTGCGGCAAAACAACCGTACTGCGCCTTATCGCCGGGCTGGAAAGCGTCGATAACGGTCATATCCATTTAGAGAACCAGGACATAACCCAGGTTCCCGCCGAAGATCGCCACGTCAATACCGTCTTTCAGAGCTATGCCCTGTTCCCACACATGACCGTGTTTGAGAACGTTGCGTTTGGCCTGCGGATGCAGAAAACGCCCGCCAGCGAAATTCCACCCCGCGTAACCGACGCTCTGCGGATGGTGCAGCTGGAAGAATTCGCGCAGCGTAAACCTCACCAGCTTTCCGGCGGTCAGCAACAGCGGGTGGCGATTGCCCGCGCGGTAGTGAATAAGCCCCGCCTGCTTCTACTGGACGAGTCCCTGTCCGCGCTGGATTACAAACTGCGTAAGCAGATGCAGAACGAATTGAAGGCGCTACAGCGTAAGCTTGGTATTACGTTTGTCTTCGTCACTCACGATCAGGAAGAGGCGCTGACCATGTCCGACAGGATCGTGGTGATGCGTGACGGCAAAATCGAGCAGGACGGCACCCCGCGTGAGATCTACGAAGAGCCTAAAAACCTGTTTGTCGCCAGCTTCATTGGCGAGATCAATATTTTCAACGCCACGGTGATTGAACGTCTGGACGAGCAGCGCGTGCGGGCCAGCGTCGAGGGCCATGAATGCAACATTACCGTCAATTTCGCCGTTGAGCAGGGGCAAAAGCTCAACGTACTGCTGCGCCCGGAAGATCTGCGCGTCGACGAAGTTCACGACAACGCAGAGGCGGAAGGCCTGATCGGCTACATTCGCGAGCGCAACTACAAAGGGATGACGCTCGAATCCGTCGTTGAGCTTGAAAACGGTAAAATGGTCATGGTCAGCGAGTTCTTCAACGAAGACGATCCCGACTTCGACCACTCTCTCGATCAGAAAATGGTCATCAACTGGGTTGAAAGCTGGGAGGTTGTGCTGGCTGATGAAGAACACAAGTAAATTCCAGAATGTGGTGATTGCCACTATCGTCGGTTGGCTTGTGTTGTTTGTCTTTTTACCCAACCTGATGATCATCGCGACCAGCTTCCTGACCCGCGACGACGCTAACTTCGTGAAGCTGGTCTTTACGCTGGACAACTACGCGCGCCTGCTCGATCCGCTTTATTTTGAGGTGCTGCTGCACTCGCTCAATATGGCGCTGATTGCGACAGTCGCCTGCCTGGTGCTGGGGTATCCGTTTGCATGGTTTCTGGCGCGTCTGCCGAAGAAGGTGCGTCCGCTGCTGCTGTTTTTACTGATTGTTCCCTTCTGGACTAACTCGTTAATCCGCATCTACGGGCTGAAAATTTTCCTCAGCACCAAAGGTTATCTGAACGAGTTTCTGCTGTGGCTCGGCGTGATTGATACGCCGATACGCATCATGTTTACCCCGAGTGCGGTAATTATTGGTCTGGTCTATATTCTGCTGCCGTTTATGGTGATGCCGCTCTACTCCAGCATTGAAAAGCTCGATAAACCGCTGCTTGAAGCGGCAAAGGATCTGGGTGCCAGCAAGCTGCAAACCTTCATCCGCATCATTCTGCCTCTGACCATGCCGGGTATTATCGCCGGCTGTCTGCTGGTGATGCTGCCAGCGATGGGTCTGTTCTACGTAGCGGACCTGATGGGCGGCGCGAAAAACCTGCTGATTGGTAACGTGATCAAGAGCCAGTTCCTGAACATCCGCGACTGGCCGTTTGGCTCAGCCACCAGCATTACGCTGACGGTGGTAATGGGTCTGATGCTGCTGGTCTACTGGCGCGCTTCTCGTCTCCTGAACAAGAAGGTGGAACTCGAATGATCGGTCGACTCCTTCGCGGCGGTTTTATGACCGCTATTTACGCTTATCTGTACATCCCGATTATTATTTTGATCGTGAACTCGTTTAACAGCTCGCGCTTCGGGATCGGCTGGCAGGGCTTTACCACCAGCTGGTACAGCCTGCTGATGAACAACGACAGCCTGCTGCAGGCCGCTCAGCACTCGCTGACGATGGCGATTTTCTCCGCCACCTTCGCCACGCTGATTGGCTCACTTACCGCCGTGGCGCTCTACAGGTATCGCTTTCGCGGTAAACCGTTCGTCAGCGGCATGCTGTTTGTGGTGATGATGTCGCCAGACATCGTGATGGCGATTTCACTGCTGGTGCTGTTTATGCTGCTGGGCGTACAGCTTGGCTTCTGGTCTCTGCTGTTCTCCCATATTACCTTCTGCCTGCCGTTTGTCGTGGTAACGGTGTTTGCCCGCCTGAAAGGGTTTGACGTACGCATGCTGGAGGCGGCAAAAGATCTGGGTGCCAGCGAAATGACCATCCTGCGCAAAATTATTCTGCCGCTGGCGATGCCCGCCGTGGCCGCCGGATGGTTGCTCAGCTTTACCCTGTCGATGGATGACGTGGTCGTCTCATCGTTCGTGACCGGGCCGAGCTATGAAATACTGCCGTTGAAGATCTATTCGATGGTTAAGGTCGGCGTATCGCCTGAAGTGAACGCGCTGGCGACCATTCTGCTGGTGTTCTCGCTGGTGCTGGTGGTTGCAAGCCAGGTAATTGCTCGTGATAAAACAAAATCTCAGGGGACAATGAAATGAAGAAAATGCTCGCCGCTGCGGCACTGGTGCTCGGTATGGGTGCCGCGCACGCTGATGACGGTAAAACGCTCTATTTCTACAACTGGACCGAGTACGTGCCGCCAGGCCTGCTGGAGCAGTTCACTAAAGAGACGGGCATCAAGGTTATCTATTCCACCTACGAGTCGAATGAGACCATGTACGCCAAGCTCAAAACCTACAAAGACGGCGCGTACGATGTCGTTGTTCCCTCGACCTATTTCGTCGACAAGATGCGCAAAGAGGGGATGATCCAGAAGATCGACAAAACGAAGCTGACCAACTTCGGCAATCTCGATCCGGAGATGCTCAACAAGCCGTTCGATCCAAACAACGATTACTCCATCCCGTATATCTGGGGGGCGACGGCGATTGGCGTAAACAGCGATGCGCTTGATCCGAAAAGCATCACCGGCTGGGCGGATCTGTGGAAGCCCGAGTATAAAAGCAGCCTGCTGATGACTGACGACGCGCGTGAGGTGTTCCAGGTTGCGCTGCGCAAACTGGGCTATTCCGGGAATACCACCGATCCGAAAGAGATTGAGGCTGCCTACAACGAGCTGAAAAAACTCATGCCTAATATCGCCGCCTTTAACTCCGACAACCCGGCGAACCCGTTCATGGAAGGCGAAGTGAACCTGGGGATGGTATGGAACGGCTCTGCGTACGTTGCCCGTCAGGCCGGCACGCCGCTGGAGATCGTCTGGCCGAAAGAGGGTGGGATCTTCTGGATGGACAGCCTTTCTATTCCAGCCAATGCGAAGAACGTTGAGGGCGCGATGAAGCTGATCAACTTCCTGCTGCGTCCTGACGTCGCCAAACAGGTGGCCGAAACCATCGGCTACCCAACGCCAAACCTCGCGGCGCGTAAGCTGCTGAGACCGGAAGTTGCCAACGATAAATCGCTCTATCCGGATGCTAAAACCATCAGCAAAGGCGAGTGGCAGAACGACGTGGGTGACGCGAGCCGGATTTACGAAGAGTATTATCAGAAATTAAAAGCAGGCCGATAAGCGGCACCGCGTTCTTCCTCACTCTGCCCGCGCGGAGTGAGGAAAATTAACCCACGGCGTTGTCACCCGCCCAGAGGGTTGCCTCTCTCATGGCCGCAACGACGTCCTCATTTGTTAAGCCCAGCGCATTTACCAACCTGTCCGCCTCTTCCCACGCCTGCCGCTCATAGCAGCTGCACAGGGCAACAATGTCGGCTAACACCCCCTCCTGATGGCACAGCGCATTGCTCACGCTCTGCGGCACAGCAATTTGCTTCATCAGGTCGACCATCGGTAATTCGAGGATCGTATCGAGTAACGAGAACAGGCCGCACATGAAGGCATTTTCCGCCTGAATCGGCTCGTCTATTTTTTCCGCGATAAGTTCGCAAAACCTACCCCGCATCATGCTCAGAGGATAAAGCTCATTGACGGTATCATTGCCCGCGCTGGCCAACACCACAACCGCCACAAACCTTCTGATCTGATTCTCGCCGAGGTACATGAGCACTTCACTCAGGCTTAACTTGCTGAGGTTCAGGTTCCCACCGTATTTATAAGCGGTATGTTTCATATAGCGCATGATTTTATAGGACAAGGTGAGATCGGTTTTAATCAACGATTCTATGATCCTGAAATCAGGCTTATTGCGGCCGGCCTCCATCTGCAGACGGAAAATAGCGAGCTGATTTTGCGACAGCCGTTTATATTTGATGACCTCAGGCCGGCAAAAGAAGTAGCCCTGAAACAGGGTAAAGCCGGCATCACGGTATATTATAAATTCCGCTTTAGTCTCAACTTTTTCAGCGAGATACTTTATATGCCCGGTCAGCGATTTACGCGACTGAAGATAGTTTTCTATTTGCTCGAACGTATTATTCTGTACGTCAAATTTCAGAATTGAAATATAGGGTAAAAAAACGTCCCATTCAGGCGCAAGGGTAAAGTCATCCAGCGCAAAGCGGTAGCCGTTGGCATGCATCTCTTTTACTGCGTGCAGCAGCTCGTCTCCGGGGATTGCATCCTCTAAGATTTCAATCACCACGTTATCTTTATCCAGCGCCTCACCGCTGCGATCGATAACCATCCGGGAGGGGAAGTTGATAAACGAGGTGTGTGTGCCCGCAATCCGCTGGGACGGAACGCATAAAAACTGATCCGAAATCATCCGTGACGTAGCATATTCGGCTGATACATCAGGAAACCGGTTCGTCATCCCGTCCCTGAAAAGCAGCTCATACGCCACCGTATTCATATCCGTGTTAAAAATGGGTTGTCTCCCGATAAATCCATACATACCCCATTCTCCTGATTGAATCTTTATTCGCTAGCATCCTCTTTTTTTCGACATATAACGAGCACTAATGAAATCTATTTTGATTCACGCCACAAAACAAAAGTAACCACACTAATTAACGGGGCTCATCGCGGAGAGATTTAATTTAAAAAACTACTCGCTGCTGATAATAAAAAAAGCACTCTTAAAAGAGTGCTTTTCTAAAGGTAAAAAGTGTTACAGACCTTTCAGGAGCTTATCGACAAATTCCGGCACCACCGTACTTGCCAGGCCATAGTGCTTCTCTTCGAACTCGCTGCCAACCTGGCTCGGCTCCAGATTGAGTTCAACCGTATGCGCGCCCTGAAGCTTCGCCTCGTGAACAAATCCCGCAGCCGGATAAACGTGCCCGGAGGTGCCGATGGCAATAAACACGTCCGCCATCGCCAGCGCGCTGTAGATCTCATCCATCCCCAGCGGCATCTCCCCGAACCAGACCACGTGCGGGCGTAGCCGAGAGGGGAACTGGCAGCAGTGGCATTTGTCTTCCGGCAGCACATCCTCTTTCCAGTCCAGCACCTGACCGCTCCAGTCACAGCGAACCTTCAGCAGCTCGCCGTGCATGTGGATGATGTTCTTGTTGCCGGCCCGCTCATGCAGGTTGTCGATATTCTGGGTGACCAGCAGAAAACGATCCCCCAGCGCTTCCTCCAGCTTTGCCAGCGCCAGGTGCGCCGCATTCGGCGCAATCTCCGGCTGCTGAAGCTGGCGGCGGCGCGCGTTATAAAACGCCTGCACCAGGTCCGGATCGCGGGCGAAGCCTTCCGGCGTTGCCACATCCTCGACACGGTGTTCTTCCCACAACCCGTCCGCCGCACGGAAGGTGCGGATGCCGGATTCGGCGGAGATCCCCGCCCCGGTCAACACCACTACTCTGGGTTTATCCATCGCTTCTGGCATGATTCTGTCTCTGAAAAAAATCCGCTGGCGCAGGCGCTCACGTAAGCGGCGTTTGTTTTTGCGAAAACGGCTGAGTCGACCCTGGCGACGCGACAGCATAGTAACCTCGTAAGACTAATCGGTAAGATGAAGGAATGCGGCTCCGCGCATGCCTCCCGCGTCCCCGTGTCGCGCGCGTTCAATACGCGGCACGCGGGCGACCGGCAGTAAATGTCGTGGCAAACACCCGGACAACCGTTCCGTAATCGCAGTAAAGTTTGACAGCCCGCCGCCAATCACCAGCAAATCCGGGTCGACGATGGTCAGGATATTCCCGAGGCACACCGCCAGCAGATCGAGATAGCGCTCGACGTGCTCCCGCGCCTGCGCATCCCCCTGCTCCCACAGAGTTATGATTTGGGGGGCGTCAAGTTTCTGATGATAGAAGTGTTCATAAAGCCATGCAAACCCACCGCCTGAGAGATAGTTCTCAATGCAGCCGTGTTGGCCGCAGCCACAGCGGGTCAGCGGGAAATCACGTCCGACGACCTCCAGCGCATCCACCGGCAGGCGGATATGGCCAAATTCGCCGGTGATATAGCTGCGCCCGGTTATCGGTTTGCCGTTTATGACGATCCCGCCGCCGACGCCCGTGCCGAGGATCAGCCCCATGACCAGCGGATACTGGCGAAACTCATCGTCCCAGGCTTCTGACAGCGTAAAGCAGTTAGCATCGTTGTCTAAACGCACGTCGCGTTCGAGGAGAGCAGAGAGATCGGCGCGCAGCGGTTTGCCGCTGGCAGCAGGAACGTTGGCAGCGTACAGCGTGCCGTCGTCCGTTTCGGGCATACCGGGAATACCAACGCCGACGCTGCCTTTGACGCCAAAGCGTTCATCCGCCTGCCTCACCAGCGCGGCAATGGCGTTTAAAAATTCATCGTAGCTTTCGCGCGGCGTGGGAACGCGGGTTTCCCACTGCAGTTTGAGATCCTCATCAAACACGCCGAGCGCAATTTTGGTGCCGCCAATATCAAATCCGTAATACATAACGCATTCCTCTTTTAACCTGGCGGCCCGTAAGCCGCTAGATCATGACGTAATTACTGGCCACTTAACACCCTCGCCGGATCAATCCGGCTTGCGCGACGCGCCGGGTACCAGCTTGCCAGCAGACTCAGTAAAAGTGCTGTAACCAGCACATAAAGGACGTCCAGCCAGTGCAGTTCAGACGGCAGGAAGTCAATAAAATAGATATCGCCCGACAGGAACTGGTGGCCGATAAGCTTTTCAATCAAATTGATAATCGGCGTCAGCTGGAGTGAAACCACCACGCCAATCACCACGCCGCACAGGCTGCCGAACAGCCCCGCCAGCAAACCGTACCAGACAAAGATGGCGCGAATAAGACCGTCCTTTGCCCCTAAGGTACGCAGTACCGCAATGTCGCCGCTCTTGTCTTTGACCGCCATCACCAGCGTCGAGACGATATTAAAGCACGCGACACCAATCACCAGCACCATCGCCAGATACATAATGGCGCGGATCATCTGGATATCACGATACATATACCCGTAAGTGCCAATCCAGCTTTTGATGTAGACATAGTTATTGGTCACACCGCCTGCGTCACGCACCAGCTTATTGGCGTTAAAGACGTCGTTAACCTTAATGGCAATGCCCGTCACGCTGTCGCCCATATCCAGGTACTGACGCGCGTCTTCCATGGGCACCATCGCAAAGCTGTGGTCGAGCTGGCCGCTCAGCTGAAGAATACCGGTGACGTGCAGGCGCACGCGCTTTGGCTGCTGCAGTTTGTGATCGGCGCTGGCGTTCGGGATCATGATTGACACCCAGTCGCCCTGCTTCACCTTCAGGGCATCAGCGACGCCTTTGCCGATGATAATCTGCTGTTCACCCGCCTTAAAATTCGCCCACGCGCCGTTCTGCACGTACTGCGGCAGCGCGCTTAAACGCTCTTCCTGCCGCGGGTTAACCCCTTTCACCTGGATGGCACGCAGATTCACCCCGCTCTCCACTAGCCCGGTAAAGTTGATATAAGGCGCAGCGGCAACAATACCCGGCACTTTTTCGACGCTGGTGAGCGCGTCGCTCCAGTGGGTCCACGGCTGGTTAACCGGTTCGATTTCGCCGTGCGGCACCACGGCCAGAATGCGGTTATTCAGCTCGCGCTCGAAGCCGTTCATGGCGCTTAAGCCCACGATCAGCACCGCCACGCCCAGCGCGATGCCGATGGTTGAAATAACCGAAATGAGCGAGACCATGCCGCCGCGACGGCGGCCCCGGCTGAAGCGCAACCCGATAAGTAACGATAACGGTGAAGCCATTACTGCGCTCCCATCAGGGTCAGTTCCGCGTTCAGGTGGCCGTCACGCATCTCAAGCTGGCGCCCCATACGCTTCGCCAGCTGCAGATCGTGAGTTACCACCAGAAACGCGGTGCCCTGGGAAGCATTCAGCTCGCCCAGAAGCTGGAAAATACTGTCTGCGTTACGCGCATCGAGGTTACCGGTCGGTTCATCCGCCAGCACCAGACGCGGGTTGTTAACCAGGGCACGGGCAATCGCCACGCGCTGGCGCTCGCCGCCGGAAAGCTCTGAAGGACGGTGGTTCCCGCGGTGTCCAAGCCCGACCGCTTTCAGCATATCGCTGGCGCGGGCATTAATTTCAGCCGGTTTCTTTTTGCCAATCAGCAGCGGCATCGCCACGTTTTCCAGCGCCGTGAAGTCAGGCAGCAGGTGGTGGAACTGGTAGATAAACCCTAATTCGCGGTTACGCAGCTCCGCTTTGGCCGTAGAGGACATTTTGCTCATCGGCTGGCCGGAGAAAATAACGTCACCTTCGGTCGGCGTATCCAGCCCGCCGAGCAGATGCAGCAGGGTACTCTTACCGGAGCCAGAGCTGCCCACAATGGCCATCGTCTCACCTTCACCCACGCTAAAGCTCACATTGTGCAGCACGTCGGTTTGCACAGTGCCTTCCTGATAGCGTTTGGACAGGTTGTCGCATTGCAACAGGATCTTATTCATAACGTAAAGCCTCAGCGGGTTGAGTGGCGGCAGCGCGC
>Ga0209281_1000301_pt1 | contig 89469 bp, 91 predicted proteins | sample MedtruBG_FD_187514 | JGI IMG/M metagenome (GOLD analysis project Ga0209281, IMG submission 187514) | Root nodule microbial communities of legume samples collected from California, USA - Medicago truncatula BG (SPAdes) (version 2) | ecosystem: Host-associated > Plants > Roots > Nodule | place...
AGGTGAGCCGTTCGATGCATCAAGACACTGCGGCGTAACGGCTTAAAGGCATGAAGGGAAGAAATAACAGCGCCTGACGGCGCTGTGGCTGGCATGCCTGCAATCCGGGAACCCGGTATATAAAAAAGCTTGCAGGCGATAACAGTATCTACGGTGTTGAGGCTGCGGTGTTTTTGTAGGCCCGGCAAGCGGCGCGCCGCCGGGCGTTACGTTACCGACAATTAATCTTCGAAGAACCAGTAGCCGCTGTTAACCAGCGCGGCGAGCATGGCGAGGAACGACGGGTCGTCCAGCGCGTCGCCGAGGGTGTCGGCGGTCACCACAATATGGTTTGCCAGCGCGGCCAGGGCCGGGCGGTGCGGGGAATCGACCTTCTCACCGTTTACAAATATCTCTTCGCCAACGCGCAGCACGCGCAGGCCGCCGAGACGCACCAGCTTGTCACCCTGCTGCAGCGCATCGTAGATCTCATCCGGCTGATATGGCGGCTCCGGTGGAGAGACGTCCAGCTCGTGGCGCGACTGGGAGATAAACTCACCGAACCACTGCTGGAACTGTGCCGGCTGATTAATCAGCTCAAGCATCATTCCGCGCAGCTTATCCAGCTCCTGAGGTAGAATATCCGCCGGATGCTCACGCGACGGTACGTCCGGATCGCTATAGCGATGGCTGCCCAGCTCGCGCTGCAGAACATAGTCCGCAAAGCCGCTGATCATCTCCCGACCGCTTGGCGCACGGAATCCCACCGAGTAGTTCATTGAGTTTTCAAGGGAGTAGCCCTCGTGCGGGAAGGCAGGGGGAATATAGAGGATATCACCCGGCTCCAGCTCTTCATCAATGATCGCTTCAAAAGGATCGACCTGCAGCAGATCCGGATGCGGGCAGTGCTGCTTCATCGGCACCTTATCGCCCACGCGCCAGCGGCGGCGGCCCGTGCCCTGAATGATAAACACATCGTACTGGTCGAGATGCGGACCCACGCCGCCGCCCGGTACCGAGAACGAGATCATTAGATCGTCAATACGCCAGTCCGGTAGCGCCCGGAAGGGACGCATCAGAGCAGCACTCTGCTCGTGCCAGTGATCCACCGCCTGCACCAGCAGCGACCAGTTGGTTTCACCCAGGTGATCGTAGCTCTCAAACGGACCATGGCTGACGTTCCATTTACCATCCTGATGACTGACCAGGCGGCTGTCGACTTCGCTCTCCATCGCCAGCCCAGCCAGCTCGTCCGGCGAGAGGGGATCGATAAAGTTGGCCAGGCCGCGCTTCAGCACTACCGGGCGCTTTTGCCAGTAACGCTGAATAAAATCGGGCCAGTCGAGTGTTAATTGATATTCCATATGAGTTTCCTGGTCTTGTGTCTGACTCGGATTATAACGGATGGCGGCCTGGCTGGATGCTTAATTCGTTAATTATCCCCGGCGCTCTCCTGTTGGCGGGCAAATATAGCCTCCATCCGCGCGCCACCAAGCGGACTTTCCCCGGTCACGATCTCCCCGCCGTACTGCTCCACGATCTCCCGGGCGACGGCTAAGCCTACTCCCTGGCCGGGGCGCAGCGTATCGGCCCGCTGACCACGGTCAAAAATCGTCTCCCGCAGGCTCACGGGTATGCCGGGGCCATCATCGTCAACGATGATATGCAGTCGATCGTCAGACTGTCTGGCGGAGACCTCAACAAACTCCAGGCAGTATTTGCAGGCGTTATCCAGCAGGTTACCCATCACCTCCATCAGATCGTTTTTCTCGCCGACAAAGCTAATTTCTGGGGAGATATCGAGGGTAATCGCCACGCCTTTACGCTGGTAGACCTTATTCAACGCCGAGGTGAGGCTATCCAGCATGGCCGCCACCGGATGCAGCTCGCGGCTGAGCATAACGCTGCCGCCGCGCATGCTGGCCCGATGCAGATAGTAGCCAATCTGCTGGGAGATACGGCTGATCTGCTCTAGCATCACCGGCTCGGCGTCGTTCACGCTCAGCTTATTGCTGCGCAACGAGCGTAGCGTGCTTTGCAATACCGCCAGCGGGGTTTTCAGGCTATGGGTCAGATCGGTGAGGGTGGTACGGTACTTGTCGTAGCGCTCGCGCTCGCTCTTCACCAGGCGATTGAGGTTACGCACCAGGCTGACCAGCTCGCGTGAGGTGACGGGGTTCAGGCGTTCACGGTGGTGCTCCTCCAGCTCGCGCACCTCTTTAGCCAGCGCTTCGATAGGACGCAGGCTCCAGCGCGCGGCTATCCACAGCAGGGGAATAACCAGCAGCAGGTTAGCCATCACCACGTAGATAAACCAGTTCCACACCTGATGCGCCTGCTTAAGCTCATCGGGCACGGTGTCGATCACCACAATGGTCATCGGTGGCATATGGGCCGTCGCCGGGAAGTAGTTCACCGCCACCGAGTGGGTGGTTTCGCTATCGTTGTCGTCCGCGCGCAGATCGCTGAGGGCTTTCTGCGCCGAGGGATCGCCGCTGATTAGGGTGCTGGTGGCGTCGGCGTCGGCCTCGATCTCATGGAAGCCATCGCTCTTTAGCCACTCAGGGCGGATGCGCTGAACCAACCATGGCACGCTGCGCTGGGACCACAGCAGCTGCCCCTGCTGGTCATAGATCAGCGCCACGGTGGGACCTTGTAGATTCAGATTTTCAGGTATCTCAATACTAAAGCGCTGGTTATCCCACTTAGAGAGCGTATAGAAAAGGTTGCTCTCGCCGCGCAGCAGACGAAAGGTGGTTTTGTCGAAGCTCACGCTGTAGCCCACCAGCGCCACCATGCCGTAGGAGAGGGAGAGCACCAGCACGACGGCAGCCGTAGCGAGCAGAAAGCGGACCCGCAGGGAGAGCGGCAGCAGGTGCCGCCGAAGCCTCTTCATGAAGGTAGTTCGAACAGATAGCCCTGGCCGCGCACGGTATTAATCACCTCATGGGGATACTGGGCCTGGATCTTTTTGCGCAGGCGACCCATTAGCACGTCGATGGTATGGCTCTCCCGCAGCTCGGCGTCCGGGTAGAGCTGTAGCATCAGGGCATCTTTGCTCACCACCTTGCCGCTGTTGCGGATCAGCGTCTCCATAATGGTGTACTCAAAGGCGGTCAGCTTGATCACCTCATCGTCAATGGACAGCTCCCGACGCGAAAGATCAACCTGGAACGGCGGCATAGAGATAACCTGCGAGGCGTGACCGCCGTTGCGGCGCATCAAGGCCTGCATTCGAGCGGCCACCTCTTCAATATGAAACGGCTTGGTGACGTAATCATCGGCCCCGGCGCTTAGCACCTCGACCTTATCCTGCCATCCTTCGCGGGCGGTGAGCACCAGCACGGGTAGGGTGACATCATGGTTACGCCAGCGGCGGATCAGCGACAGTCCGTCCTCATCGGGCAGACCGAGATCGACGATGGCGATATCGGGAAGGTGTTCATTTAAGTAGTAATCCGCTTCCTTTGCATCTTCGGCGGCGTCGACCTGATGCCCCAGCTCCTGCAACTGAACTTTGAGGTGGTGGCGCAGCAAAGAGTTATCCTCTACGACGAGTACGCGCATTGTCCGGGCTCCCATAAATTCTTGTTGTAAATAGTTTAACGCGAATACGTAATTATGATGCGATTGAAATCAACGGAGAGTAAACCAGCGGAGAAGCAGCCCGCTCACTAAACGAGAGCGGGCTAAAAGGCAGGGGATTATTTCAGCTCATCAACCATGGTGATGGCTCGGCCAATGTAGTTGGCAGGGGTCATGGCTTTGAGGCGGGTTTTCTCTTCCTCTGGCAGCGCCAGGCTATCGATAAACTGCTTCATGCCTTCGGCATCAACGCGCTTGCCGCGGGTCAGCTCTTTCAGCTTCTCGTATGGCTTTTCGATACCGTAGCGGCGCATCACCGTCTGGATCGGCTCAGCCAGCACTTCCCAGTTGTGATCCAGTTCGTCGAGCAGACGATCGCGGTTCACTTCCAGCTTGCTCACGCCTTTCAGCGTCGACTGATAGGCGATCAGCGCGTAGCCGATGCCCACGCCGAGGTTACGCAGCACCGTGGAGTCGGTAAGATCGCGCTGCCAGCGGGAGACCGGCAGTTTGCTCGCCAGGTGCTGGAGCAGCGCGTTGGAGAGGCCCAGGTTGCCTTCGGAGTTTTCGAAGTCGATAGGGTTAACCTTGTGCGGCATGGTGGACGAGCCGATTTCACCGGCGATGGTCTTCTGCTTGAAGTGGTTCAGGGCGACATACCCCCAAACGTCACGGTCGAAGTCGATCAGGATGGTGTTGAAGCGCGCCATGCAGTCAAACAGCTCGGCGATATAGTCGTGCGGCTCGATCTGGGTGGTGTAGGGGTTCCACTGGATGCCAAGGGAGGTCACAAACTCCTCGCTGAACTGGTGCCAGTCCACTTCCGGGTAGGCCGCGATGTGGGCGTTATAGTTACCCACCGCACCGTTGATCTTACCGAGGATCTCCACCTGAGCAAGCTGACGGAACTGGCGCTCCATGCGGTAGGCCACGTTGGCCATCTCTTTGCCCATCGTTGACGGCGTGGCCGGCTGGCCGTGGGTGCGAGAGAGCAGCGGGATATCGCGATACTGTTCCGCCAGATCTTTTATCGCATCGATAATCTTGCGCCAGTAGGGCAGAACCACCTCTTCCCGCGCGGTATGCAGCATCAGGGCATGAGAGAGGTTGTTAATATCTTCCGAGGTGCAGGCGAAGTGGATGAACTCAGAGACCGCATGCAGAGCCGGTACGTCAGCCACTTTCTCTTTCAGAAAATACTCGACCGCTTTCACGTCGTGGTTAGTGGTGCGCTCGATGGTTTTGATGCGTGCGGCGTCTTCTTCACTGAACTCCGCGACAATCTTATCTAGGTAACCGTTTGCGTCGGCAGCAAAAGCAGGAACTTCCTTGATAGCTGCATGTGCCGCCAGCTTTTGCAGCCAGCGTACTTCTACCTGAACGCGAAACTTCAGCAGGCCGAACTCGCTGAAGATCTCGCGCAGCGCGCTGACTTTATCGCCGTAGCGTCCATCGACAGGGGAAACGGCGGTCAGTGAGGATAATTCCATAAGACAAAACTCCGGGACGTTAACAATGAGCAAGAATTTGTTTCGCCTGCGTAGACAGACGATTACGGGAAAACATCAGCTGCAGACGACCACCGCCCACCTGGTGCCAGAGCACGGCGGCGCGGATCCCGGCAAGCAGCGAGGAGCGAACTTTCGCCTGCACCTGAGCGCTTTGCAGCACAGCCGGGGAGCCGGTGACCTGAATACGTGGGCCAAGGGGACTAATGACATCGACATAGATCGCGGCCATCGCGCTTAACAGGGTGTCGGAGTGCAGATCGAAGTGTTCGAGCTGGCGTGACAGCCCGGCAATGCGGTTGCCAAGGTTATCCATCGCGCCTTTACTGGCGGCGAGCTTACGCTCCAGCACCATCAGGCTCAGCGTGTAGCGGGTCAGTTCGGCGTTCAGCCCTTCGCGGCTGCTGGCGTTGAGCACGCCCAGCAGGGTTTCAAGACCCATGCGCAGGTTGGCTTCACTACCGCCAAACACCGCCAGCGTGGAGTCCGGATTCTGATCGATAACGCTGTTCAGCGAGACATGCAGGGCGTCGGAATCGCAGGTTCCCTGGTGCGCCAGCTGCTGCACCAGACGAGCCGACTGGCAGATCCCTGCCAGCGCGATGGTGATATCATAATAGTTCTTCGCCACACTCACTCCTTGTATCCCCGCAGCCTTACGCGCCATGGGGAGAATGTTCTACGTTAAACCGGCAGCGGCAGACGCTGCTCAATAATGCCGCCGCCCAGGCACACTTCCCCGCTGTAGAAGACAGCGGACTGGCCTGGCGTAACGGCAGCCACCGGCTCGTCAAAACGGACCTCGATACGCTCGTCATCCAGTGCGGTGACGGTGCAGGGGATATCCGTCTGGCGATAGCGCGTTTTTACCGTGCAGTGCAGCGTGCCGGTAAAGGTGTTGCGATCGACCCAGTGCAGCTGCTGGGCAATCAGGCCCACCGACATCAGGCGCGGGTGATCGTGACCCTGGGCGACGATCAGCACGTTGTTCTCAACGTCTTTATCGACCACGTACCACGGATCTTCGCTGCCCTCTTTGGTGCCGCCGATGCCAAGGCCCTTACGCTGGCCAAGGGTGTGATACATCAGCCCCTGGTGCTCGCCAATCTCATCCCCGTCAACGGTGATGATTTTACCCGGCTGGGCAGGCAGGTAGCGCCCCAGGAACTCGCGGAATTTGCGCTCACCGATGAAGCAGATCCCGGTGGAATCTTTCTTCTTGGCGGTGATCAGACCCAGCTCCTCGGCAATTTTACGCACCTCGGGCTTCTCCAGCTCGCCGACCGGGAAGAGGCTCTGGGCGATCTGCTCGTGACCGAGGGTATAGAGGAAGTAGCTCTGGTCTTTGTTGCCGTCCAGCCCGCGCAGCAGCTGGCTTTTGCCATCGACGTCTGCCCGGCGCACGTAGTGGCCGGTAGCGATATAGTCCGCGCCGAGATCTTCGGCGGCGAACTCCAGGAAGGCTTTGAATTTGATCTCTTTATTGCAGAGGATATCTGGGTTTGGCGTGCGGCCAGCCTTGTACTCTTCGAGGAAGTGCTCAAAGACGTTATCCCAGTACTCTGCGGCAAAGTTTACGGTGTGCAGCTCAATGCCGAGCTTGTCGCATACCGCTTGCGCATCCGCAAGATCGGCGGCGGCGGTGCAGTATTCCTCGCCGTCATCCTCTTCCCAGTTCTTCATGAACAGGCCTTCCACCTTATAGCCCTGCTGTTGCAGCAGGTAGGCAGAGACGGAAGAGTCGACACCGCCGGACATCCCGACGATCACTTTTTTTGGGCTTTCAGACATAGAATACTCGCGACATTAAACTTCAAGGCGGCGTATTCTATCATGCCAGCGCGCCTCAGGCATCACTTGTAAAAGGCCAGTTAAATTCGCCGATCAGCGCCAGCGGGTAGCGCTGACCGCTCTGATAGCAGCGGATACTCTCCGCCACCAGCGGCGAGCGCAGGTTAGAGGCGGTTAAAATCTCATCGGCAGTGACCCACAGGCAGCGATCGATATCGCCATCGTTAGGCCAGGTAGCGCACGTTTCGTTAAGCTCAATGGCAAACAGAAAGCGCAGGAAGGGGGTGTTGTCCGGCGCAATCCACTGATGCATGCGAATAAAGTGCTGGGGAATGGCATCAATGCCGGTCTCTTCCCACAGCTCGCGCGCGGCGGCCTGCACCAGGGTTTCATTGGCCTCAAGGTGTCCGGCAGGCTGGTTCCAGAGCGCTTTATCGTTGATGGTCTCTTCAACAACCAGAAACTTGCCCTGGGCATGCACTACGCAGGCAACGGTAACGTGCGGTTTAAACATACTTTAATCCTTATTCAGCAATATCTCGCCACTCACCGTTGGCGAGATTATCCAGCGTGTAATTTCCCATAGCGTAACGGATCAGGCGCAGCGTGGGAAAACCTACGTGCGCGGTCATGCGTCTCACCTGGCGGTTACGCCCTTCATAGAGGGTGATTTTCAGCCAGGCGGTAGGAATGGATTTTCGCTCGCGGATCGGCGGATTACGTGGCCACAGCCAGTCAGGCTCGCTAACCAATTCGACGCCGGCGGGTAGGGTGGGGCCATCGTTGAGCGTCACTCCGTTGCGCAGTGCCGCTAGCGCGTCCTCGCTGGGTTCGCCTTCCACCTGAACGTAGTAGATCTTCCCGGTGCGCTTGCCCGGCTGCGTCAGCCGCGCCTGCAGTGCGCCATCGTTGGTCAGCACCAGCAGCCCTTCGCTGTCACGGTCCAGACGGCCTGCGGCGTAGACGTCGGCAACAGGGATAAAATCCTTCAGCGTGCTGCGCCCGGCCTCGTCGGTAAACTGCGGCAACACATCGTAGGGTTTATTGAACAAAATCACCCGCTTTGGGTGGTTTTTGCCGTGACGTTGAGTGGGTTGTTGTGAGCTGAATCGCTTAACCCGGTGATCTATAAAAGAAGTTTTGCGCATGGTATTTTCAGATGTTATCAATTGCCGCATTATAGCGGAATAACTTGCGCCTTTCATGCCAGCCGACAATCAGTTAGTATTGACAGGCCCATTACAATTTATTAACAAAACAGCAGAACGAAAACACGCTCGAACTCGAAGGAGAGGTGAATGGAAAGCAAAGTAGTTGTTCCGGCGGAAGGTAGTAAGATCACCCTGCAAGACGGCAAGCTGAACGTGCCAAACAATCCGATCATCCCGTTTATCGAAGGTGATGGCATCGGTGTGGACGTCACGCCGCCGATGATCAAGGTGGTTGATGCCGCTGTGCAAAAGGCCTACAACGGTGAGCGTAAAATTTCCTGGATGGAAATTTATACCGGTGAGAAATCGACCCAGGTGTATGGCCAGGACGTCTGGCTGCCGACTGAGACCCTGGATCTGATCCGTGAGTATCGTGTAGCAATCAAAGGTCCGCTGACGACGCCAGTCGGCGGTGGTATTCGTTCCCTGAACGTCGCCCTGCGCCAGGAGCTGGACCTGTATGTCTGCCTGCGCCCGGTACGTTATTATCAGGGTACGCCAAGCCCGGTTAAACACCCGGAGCTGACCGACATGGTGATCTTCCGTGAGAACTCCGAAGATATCTATGCCGGTATTGAGTGGAAAGCCGACAGCGCTGACGCTGAGAAAGTGATCAAATTCCTGCGCGAAGAGATGGGCGTGAAGAAAATTCGCTTCCCGGAACATTGCGGTATCGGCATCAAGCCGTGCTCGGAAGAGGGTACTAAGCGTTTAGTGCGCGCTGCCATTGAGTATGCGATCACTAACGATCGTGACTCCGTGACCCTGGTGCACAAAGGCAACATCATGAAGTTCACCGAAGGCGCCTTCAAAGACTGGGGCTACCAGCTGGCACAGGAAGAGTTCGGCGGTGAGCTGATCGACGGCGGCCCGTGGCAGAAGATCAAAAACCCGAACACCGGCAAAGAGATCATCATTAAAGATGTGATCGCCGATGCGTTCCTGCAGCAGATCCTGCTGCGTCCGGCCGAGTACGACGTGATTGCCTGTATGAACCTGAACGGTGACTACATCTCCGACGCCCTGGCAGCCCAGGTTGGCGGGATCGGTATCGCACCGGGCGCGAACATTGGCGACGAATGCGCGCTGTTCGAAGCAACCCACGGTACTGCACCGAAATACGCAGGTCAGGACAAGGTTAACCCAGGCTCAATCATCCTCTCCGCAGAGATGATGCTCCGTCATATGGAGTGGTTCGAAGCCGCAGACCTGATCGTTAAAGGCATGGAAGGCGCGATTAACAACAAAACCGTGACCTATGACTTTGAACGTCTGATGGACGGCGCTAAGCTGCTGAAATGTTCAGAGTTTGGTGACGCAATCATCGAAAACATGTAATCCAGACTCTGGATTAGATGACAACGGGAGCCGGTGTGCTCCCGTTTTTTATGGCTGGGATGCTGACTAATGGATAAGAGATAAAATAACACCTGCTATTGCAGAAATCAGGTAAGCTACCGTTGCTGTAATCCACATATAGGATAGATAATTCATCCACGGTTGGATTTTTAAATCATTTTCTTCAAAAAAGCTGTAGGCCGGATCGCTCTGTTTAAGAAAGGAAATTTTTTTCTTCTTACTCAGTTTGATAAAAAACCTGCTTACTGGAAAAACACCGAAAAAACCAACAAGGTGATAAAATGAACTTGGCGCTGGAAACGTATATTTTTCTTTAAAAAGTGAAACTAAATTTTCATAGCTCTTTTTGTTAGCCAGGTAAATTAGGAAAGAGATAAAAATAAGAATACTACCGAAAAGCCCTATAAATAACCCTAACCTCGCTAGTATATGTTCAATCACCAGTTGACTCCAAAAATTTATTGACCAGTTTTTCCCCTGCTGCACTACCAGCGTAACTCCCTGCGATAGAACCTATCGCAGCACATGCGACACCACCCATACCCATTGTAGTAATGCCGACCATAGCGCAGAGCTCCAACATAGCCCCACCGCCCAATGCTCCAGTAGTTATACCCGAACCAGTGCTAAAAGCAAACTTAGTATATTTTTGAAAAGCAATCTGCTTGCATTCGTTTTCCCGCTTGAGCGTACAATTATTGATAACCTCACTACTAACACCAGCGAAAGAAAAAAGTATTCCTATATAGCCACCGTACTTCAGGAAACGCGCAGCTTTGGCAGCATTTCCTATATACGTTGAATAACCAGGTAAACCTATAACACCAGCAGTTGACCATTCATGCACAATAGAGCGACTAGAAAGATTTAATGCCCGACGCATATCTTCGTAGGGTCTAAACTTTATAGAGTGACGAGCAAGCGACTTGAGCAATGGTTTGTTTACTAAGTCTTTCAACTGATTTAGTAGGTAGTTACGCTCAATAAAAAATTGCTGACCAATCAGCGTACCTTGTGTACGATATTGATTCTGATAGGTGGCCTCGATTTTTTGCAAGGTCTGCTCAATGGCAGAAAAATATTTTTCTCCTACATCTCCTGTAGTCCCAAAAATTTTATCACCAGCACTAGTCAACCCCGCAATCATGCCGTAATGTTTTTGAAGAAAGCTCGCATCTTCAGCACCCACGCCTATAAAGGTATTACGGATATTTTGTCTTACCTGTCTAAGTTTATACAGTATTTGTGTTGTCGCAGGTGTAATGTCACTTGGGTCGGCAACGATCACTATCTGACCTGGAATCAGCCACTGCGTATCAGCATTGAGTTTCATAAATAGGCTAGCAGCAGGGGAACGGGTATCTCTGAACAGTTCTCGGGCCTGAAAATTAAGGTTTCCAGGCTGTTGCACAATACAATAGCCTGGGGCAATTTGGCGCGCCATGCATCCATTCTCCGTTACAGTATGAGTAAAACCTGCCGTTAGCCAGGATAAATACTCGTTTATGAAAGATAATCAACTGTAATAGTAAAGAGAGCATCGGCGTTAAGCAAAAAGTGTGATTGTTATTAAGGGAATTAATAACGACAACCGCTAATTATTATGGAAATCACATTTGCTCGATTCATGCCGCCCTCCATTTTTGAAATGAAAATTATATTTATTTCTGACTTGAGTCAAGGAATGAGTTGAAAGATGGAGATAATATTAAATTCTGTCAAGTGCTTATTAAGTGCTGGATAAGAATAATGGCTGTTTAATTTCTATTACAGAAAAACATCATACGGTTGAAAGAGCAAATGGCCCACTTTAGAAAAATCTTACCAATCATTTTGTTATTATTAGTGCGACCGCTTTTTGCAGCAGGGATGCAAAAAGTTTTAACTGGCCCAGAGAGCAAACTCTGCCAAAGTAAAAGGTCAGGCAATGACGATTTATCAACGTACATTGATTGTCTTAAAAATGAAGAGAGCAAAGTAGATAAAGCAATGAAGGCCGCTTTTGATAGATCGTTAGCAACCGTGCAGTCTGATGATTGGCTTCTACCAAACGTTGAGTATAGTGATAGCAACTCTGACATTGTCATAAAAAATAAAGAGGCATTTATCAGCAATCAAAAAAGCTGGGAGAAAGAGAGCGCGCAGTTTTGTGAGCTTGCCACGTCCAGGATAAGCGCCTCTGCGCCTTTGTATCCCGTGTTACTCATTCAATGCAGAGTCAATATGAAGCAGAAGCGAATTGAAACGCTAAACTATTTTAGCGTTGAGTAAATGGAGCCCCAATGCTTTCCTCTCGTCGGCATTAATAATCCTTCAAAGCACCTGGCAGGGCGCTGCGCTGGCGGAACCAGGCCGCAAAAAAGCCGATGATAATGAGAAACTCGGCCAAATCGCCGCCGTAATACATCCACTGCGCGGCTGCCTGAATCTCCTCAATGCTGGCCGAAGTCCCCTGCGGGTAGCCATAGCCGTACATCAGTTTGCCGAGGATTGCATGCGCGGCGGTAGCCAGGAAAATTACTATCAGTCGTAGATTTCTCGACGGACGATGGGGGGCAGGATCCGGCCCGGCGACAGACCAGGTAAACAGGTAGCCGGAGAGGACAAAATGCACGTGTAGCAAAACGAACAGTACGGGATCGCCCATGCTCAAGGTGTAAAAGGGCGTGAGATAGAGCAGATACATGCCGCCTATATCCAGAAACGCAGCGGTAACCGGGTGGATCAAAAAACGTATCGGACGGATGCGAAGAAAATTCATAATACCGCGAGCCGTTCGGGCTGAAACGCTGCGTAGCAAAAGCGAACCCGGCGCGCCAAATACCAGTCCAAGCGGCCCAAACATACCTAAAAAGAGATGCTGCATCATATGACCGCGCAGATCGTGATGGGCCCAGCTTGCCAGCGGCGGCAGCATGGCGGCCACAATCAGCACGGTTCCGGCGGTAAAGCTGGCGATGCGCCAGCCGCTCCAGCGTGCGGTACGGCGTATCTGCAAAGCGGCGAACAGATACAAGCCAAGCAGCGCTACAGGAACAATGACCAGAAGAATAAACAGCGCGGCTGAAGGTGCGCCTTCTGGATGATGCATCATCGGCTCCACGACTTAACCCTTGGCCGTACGGCGCGCGCGGCGAAAGAGCAGATAGCCTACCAGCAGCAGCAGCAGGGCAGCCCCGTTCCAGATAACATCGTAGAGCAGAACGTTTTCAACGTAGCGGATCTGATGCAGCCTGAGCAGCTTGTGATCGACAATGCCGTCAAACAACTGAAAACCCCCCATCCCCAAAACGAAGCCCGCCCATGCTGCCGTTCGATTAAGCACGCCGCGACGATAGAGCCTGGTAAACATAAAAAAACCGAGCACAAATAGAATCAGCTCTGCGGAGTGCAGCAACCCATCCGACAGCAGGCTGAAAGCCGGGGTACCCCAGTCAAAAAAGTGATGCCAGGCCAGAAGCTGATGGAAGACCACCTCATCAATTGCCGCCATCATACCGATGCCCAGCGGAAGGGTGGCGAGCAGGGAACGTTTGAGGTCGGCGTGAAGCGGGGACGTTAATGGCGGCATGCGCTCTCCTGAGAAAATTAAAATTTTACTTAAGAAGCGTAGCTGAAAATAATCGGATGCCGGAGGGGCACAGCATGTCATTTGCTCATTTGACAAAGTTTCCTGCTCTCCCACTGAAGATGCTAATCTGCTGATTTATTAGAGCTGTTTGATAATGAGAAGGAAGGTATCCGCAATGGAGATTACGTTAGTCAGGCATGGCAAACCCGATTTGAAAAAGTCTGGCAGGGTAAATGCGACAGGTATGCGGGAGTGGGTATCTGCCTACGATGCGTCACGTATTTCTGGATCGCCTGCATCTGCGGCGAAAGCAGCGTGCCAAAAAAGTAACTTTATTGTGAGCAGTCCGCTGCCTCGCGCTGTTTCTTCTCTTCATACGTTGGGCGTAAAGCCAGATTTCATTTTAAATGAGTTGAGTGAGGCCCCACTTCCGATCTTTAACGTACCGGCGATTAAACTGCCGCCTTCACTGTGGCTGGTACTCTTCAGGCTGCTCTGGCTAGCGGGTGCGTCGTCAAAGAGTGAGTCATGCGCAGATGCTCAACAGCGCGCTAAAAGAGTCGCGGATCACCTGACAGCACTCGCCCATGAGCACGAACAGGTTTTCAGCATGGGGCACGGCATCATGAACAAGCTGATAGCCAAAGAGCTCGAACGCGCAGGTTGGAAAAAAGTTACGGATGGGGAATCAGGTTACTGGGGGACGGTGAGATACCGCTATAAAACGTAAGCCAGATAAATCCGCTCTCGCAGCATCAGAGCATAAAGATTGCATAATGCGACAAAATGTCGCATATTAAACATGCGCACGCTTTGCGTAGGCATTTTCCACGCAAGGTGATTTAATCCGGGAGACAGGTGATATGGCTATAAGCATTCGTTTAGACGATGACTTCGTTAGCGACGTAAAGATTCATGCTGAAGCTGCAAACCGCAGCGTTCCCAGGCAGATTGAGCACTGGGCGAAAATAGGGCAGATTGCGGAGGATAATCCGGATCTTCCCTACAGCTTTATCAATGAAACCCTACTGGCGCAAAGCGAAATCAAAAACCAGAAGGTAACGCGATATGCCAGAAGGACAGGGCGTTCAAAAAATTGATGTTTACCAGAGTCGCCGTTTCGAAAAGGCGTTGGACAAACTCCCGACCGCTCTACTGAGAGTGGTAGAGGATGAGATCGATAAAATCATTGATAACCCAGCTATAGGCGAGCAGAAGAGGGGAGACCTCAGCTTTCTCTGGGTTCACAAATTTCAGCTAAACAAACAGCAGGCGCTTCTGGGATACAGTTGGGTCAAGGATAAGCTGGAGCTCTATCTGCTAAGCATCGGCTCGCACGAAAACTTCTATCAAGATCAAAAAAATAATCGCAAAGTCGATTTAAAGCTTATCGGCTAATCAATAAAAAAACGGGAGCCAGTCGGCTCCCGTTTTCTATTATCACCCTACAACCCGCTCTGAAACAGTATCAGAACCAGTTGTACTTAGAGTAAAGGGTCAGAAAGAGACCTGCTGCCGCTAACACATTCAGCAAGACTACCGTTCTGCTTGATACATTCATCGTTGCGTCCTTTCGGTTACGTGACGGAGAGTTTAAACCAATTCAATGAACTAAAAACTACCAAAAATGGTGTGTGCCAAAGGGCAATCATTTCATGAACATTGCCGGGCATTTACAATGAGAGAAGTATAGACCGCACTTGCCTGACGTAAAGTATGATTAGGCATCTTTTACATTTTCGTGGAGACTCAGCTTGACCATATACGATTCCCTACTGGCGTTTACGCTGGCCGCTACTCTGCTTACCCTGACCCCAGGGCTGGATACCGCGCTAGTCCTGCGTACCGCCTCGGTCGAGAGTCGAGCCCAGGCGTTTAAAGTTGCGCTAGGTATTAATGCCGGGTGCTTTATCTGGGGCGCGATGGTGGCGTTTGGTCTGGGGGCGCTGATCGCCGTCTCTGAGCTGGCCTATTCCATTCTGAAATATTGCGGCGCGGCTTACCTCTGCTGGCTCGGGGTGAATATGCTGCTGAGCCGCGGAGGCGGGTTAACCGCGGCGGCAGAGGGTAGTGCGCCAAAGGCAAAGCAGAACGGGTTTATGAAGGGGCTGCTGGGTAATCTGCTCAACCCCAAGATGGGCGTCTTCTACGTCTCCTTTTTACCACAGTTCATTCCCCACGGTCAGCCTCTCATCGCCTGGACCTTTGGGCTGGTGGCGATCCATGTTGTGCTGGGGCAGACCTGGTCAACGGTGCTGATTCTGGCGACGCGTCCGCTCGGTCGTTTCCTGAAACGCAGCGCGGTAATACGCTGGATGGATCGCACCACCGGCACGCTGTTTATTCTCTTTGCCGCTAAGCTGGCGCTGAGTAAACGCTAATAGGTTCCATGTCGCAGTAGGCCGGGCAGCTTATCCACTGCGCTGCCCTTTGCCAGCCAGGCCGGGATCTCCGCTGCGGAAATCGGCCTGGAGAAGTAATACCCCTGCGCCTCGTCACAGCCGTACTCCTTCAGCATCATAGCCGTCTGCCTGTCTTCAATTCCTTCAGCGAGAACCAGATAGTTCAGATCCTTCAGCATCGAGATGACGTTGCGGGCAATAATTCGGCTATCGGAGTCGGAAACAATCTGGCTGATCAGCGAGCGATCAAGCTTGATAATGTCGAAAGGAATGCGTCGCAAATAGCTGATATTGCTGTAGCCTGCGCCGAAATCATCCAGCAGGATTTTAAAGCCTCTCTTTTTCAACTGACCCAGCTCGTACAGTGCCTCATCGCTCTCCAGCACCTTCTCGGTCTCCAGACATTCGATACGCAGATCCGCTACCGTAAGCCCGGCACCCATCAGGCTCTTCTCCAGCTCGTCAGCAAAACCCCGGCGCGAGAAGTCGCTTACCGTGACGTTAATGGAAATAGGCAGGTCGATTCCGGCTTTGCGCCAGGCCTGAAGCTGGATAATCACGGTTTTGATGACCCATTGCGTAATATCCGTCATCAGGCTGGTCTTCTCTGCCAGCTGAACAATGGTAGATGGCGGCACGTTGCCCTGTACCGGATGATGCCAGCGAAGCAGTGCTTCACAGCCTTGAGTCAGGCCGGTATGCAGTGAAATTTTCGGCTGATAGACCATATAGAGCTGATCCGGCGCTTTGATTGCTTCGCTCAGATCGTGCAGCAGCCGGAAGTGGTTATTGCGCTTCTGATCGAGAAGAGGATCGAAGGCCAGAACAGGAATTTGCTCGCGCATCGCCTCATGCAGGGCGCTGATGCCCTGGCGCAGAATTTCATGCGGATCGTTATCCTGCGGGATGAAGTTGACGTAGCCGGTACTTACCTTCAGGTGAATACCAATGTCACCACGGATCTGCGCATCGATATCCGGTAGAGAGCTCGCCCTTTGAATTAGCGTCTGGCCGATCGCGGCGTCTACGAGCACGGCATAACGTCCTGGCGCAAAGGCAAACAGCGTCATTCGCGAAGGCAGCTTCAGGCGCAGGCGCAGCAGGGGGCCAAATCCACGCAGCATCTTCTCTACCGCAGGTAGACCAAGATAGCGCGTCAGTTCATAGGCGCGGGGCATATCAATACAGTCGAAGAGGATCAGCGACCAGGGCTGTGCATTGTTATCCAGCACCAGCGTCTCTATCTCTTTTAAAAGAGACTGACGGTTAGGCAATCCGGTCAGGCCATCCACGCGGCCCAGCGAATACCAGGCTTCAAGATAGGTGCTGGCAAGGGCGGCAATGCGCAGGAAGTTTTCAATCTGCGCCGGTGTTGCCGTGACCGGTTGCGTATGGCTAACGCACAGCGTACCCAGTACAAACCCGTCCTTCGTTTGTAGGGGAGCAGCGGCATAGAAGATGGCCTGTCCGGTGGTAACCAGAAAATGATCGGCGAAGCGACTGTCGGTACGGGTGTCGGAGCAGATAACTGGCTCGGCGCTGGCAACAGCATATTGACACATCGTTTCTGGGATCGCGGATTCTATTGGCAGGTGGGAGATATTCTTTACATATTTAATGTATTGGTACTGGTCGTCGAAAATGGTGACGAAGCAGCTATTAACGCCCATTATGTCGCTGGCCAGACTCGCGAACTCGCCAAGAGCGGTATCCCGCGCTTTGTCGTGCTTGCGTAAGAAGGCAAGCGCCGCCAGCCTTTTGGTTTCGTTCTTGCTGAGTCCACTGAACATGTATGAGCTCCTGCTCAGATGAGGATCTAAAACAGTAAAATCCGTACCGACGCAATATTATTTGTAACACTAAATTAATATCTCATCTACTGGCCAGCGCAGGTAGACGATATAAAGAAATAGGGTATACGAGAGGGATTACCACCAGCCCAGCTGCGTACCGGCAACGACAACAATCGCCACGATCAGCATAATAACCGTTGTTTTTTTCACGCCATGCTCCTGAAACATCGTTAAATAATGAATTAATCCAGAACGAGAAAGGGGCTTTTTTGCCGCCCTTTCTTCTCCTGATACATGGCGACATCGGCCATGCGCAGGGCAGTATCGGCGTCGGTCTGCGTCGGGTCAACCTCAACAATACCAATGCTGGCACCGGGGTAATAGATCCGTACATCCCCCAGGCTATAGTCGCCTGTAATGTGACCGCTCAAGCGCGCTTTCAGCTCGCTGAGATAGGTCTCGTCGCTTTTCCCGCGTGCGCTACCTGGACAGGCAAGCATGAACTCATCGCCGCCCAGCCTGCCAGCGATATCGTTGGCGTCGCACTGACGTATGATCCGCTGGCCCACCTGGACTAAAAAGAGATCGCCCACGTCATGGCCAAAGCTGTCGTTGATTGACTTAAAGTTATCGAGATCGATAAAAGCGATGATCACCGGCACATCCAGATGGCGCGCCAGCGAGAAAAGGGTAGTGAGGTTATCAAATATCGCCCGCCGGTTTGGCAGGCCAGTGAGCGCATCGGTGTAGGAGTGGGAAATCAGCGCCGCGTTGGCTTCCCGCAGCTGCGCCACCAGCGACTCTTTCTGGATCGCCTGAGAAATCAGTCCGGCAAAGAGCTGCAGAACCTGATTTGCCCGCACGCTTAGCGCATGGGTTTCGGCGCTGGCCGCGCAGAGCGTGCCGTACAGCGTCCCATCAGCCAGATGAACGGGCGTGCTGAGATAGGTTTTGATGCCCAGCGCGCGAGCAGGGCCGCAGTCGCTCCAGTGCGTAGCCACGTCATTGCTGAAAAAGCATTCGTCATCCAGAGCGCGCTTGCAGAGCGTATCGCCCCAGGGCACAGAGAGCCCCTCCGGGATATTCATCTGCTTACTGTTTCGGGCATACAGGATGTGCTGCAGGCGGGCATCAATATCGATTTTGGTCAGGTAGGTTGACTCCATCTCGGTTACCAGCTCAAGCATCTCCAGCAGCTGGCGAACCAGACTTTCAACGGTTTGTTCACTTGCGAGCGTTTCCGAGACGCGAGCCAGAATAATATCTGACATGACTATCTTTTACTCCGGTATAGAGGCAAAAAACCCTTATACGTTATGGTTAATATTTACGCTGTCCGCATAGTAAACCATGAAAAGTGGCGGATTCATATATCATGTTTTCTCCTCTATCTGAAATCAGCTGAGGTTTTGATCGCAGGCATGAATTACTGTGGTGACAATGACCTGTCTCTCGGAGTAAAATTTCGCTTAGGAATTATCCTAACCGCAAATTCTATTTTTCTGTGAACGAGAGAGCTATGTTTCAGTTAAAACCGGGCAGCCTGGCAATGATTATTGGCGCACAAACTCCAGCTGGACGCCGCAATATTGGTAAATCCGTGGAGCTGTTTGCGCTGTGCCAGCCGGGAGACCGTTTCCTGAACCCGGTTAACGGTGTGATGACCGACATGCCGGTTACCGCCCCACGTGCGCTATGGCTGGTCACCGGGGACGTTGTGGCCTTCGACGGCCAGCACGGTTTTGCGTTCGTTCGCGCCGAGCACCTGATGCCGCTTCTGCCAGATTCCCTGCCGGAAGAAGAGGAAGCCCGCGAGTGGTGCTAATTTGCGTCGTGCGCGTTGATCCAGTCAATGAGCGCGGGCAGTTCCTGTTCTGAAAATACCTTAATGCCGTGTTCAGCCAGCAGTGCCGCGGCCACGCCCATTCCCGACTGGCGCTGACCGTTAAAGCTGCCGTCGTAAATAGCGCGGCTGCCGCAGGTCGGGCTGCCGTCGGTTAACAGCGCGGCGCGACAGCCTGCCTCCTGCGCCGCACGTAGTGCCAGCCAGGCAGCCAGCTGATAGTGCCTGGTCACATCGGTACCGTCGCTCTCTGTAATGCGGGCCGCATTACGCATTACGTCGATCCCGGTACCGCCGTTAATTTCCGCCGACAGACGCGGTACCGGCAGACCGGCTGCCAGCTCAGGACAGTGGATCACCAGCCGTCCCTCCTGTTGCCAGCGCGCCAGTGTGGCCTCTACCGCCTGCTTTTCACTGCCGTTGTAGCGCACCTTAAAGCCCATCAGGCAGGCGCTCACGAGGATCTTGGTTTTCATGGTCTACATAGGGCAAGGTGACAATAGCCACAGGGTAATACAGCAGTATGAAAAATGCTGTCATCCGTCGCCCACCTATTTTAAGGTATTGTGATACCTGTAAAAGATCGGTAATCTGAGGCTCCTTGTGTTATCCGTAATTTGCCCCTGACATAAGGACTCCCGCATGGAACACACTCCTTTGAAAAAAACGCTGCGTATTGCCCTCGTAGGCGACTATAACCCTGACGTTGTTGCGCATCAGGCGATCCCGCTGGCGATTGATGATGCCGCCGCCGTGCAGGAACTGACGGCCGACTACGACTGGCTGGCAACGGAAGAAATCGGCAGCGAAGAGGATTTGGTAGGCTACGACGCCATTTGGGTTGTGCCCGCTAGCCCCTATAAAAATGCTCAGGGCGCGTTCACGGCGATTCGCTATGCCCGCGAGAACAGCGTGCCGTTTCTCGGCACCTGCGGCGGATTCCAGCATGCGCTGATTGAGTACGCGCGCAACGTCATGGGCTGGGACGATGCGGCACATGCTGAAACCGACAGTGAAGGACGGATGGTGGTGACGCCGCTGGCCTGCTCGCTGGTGGAGCAGACCGGCACTATCGAGCTGCGCTCTAATACGCTGATTGCCCGCGCCTACGGCAAAGATGCCATTGATGAGGGCTATCACTGTAACTATGGGGTGTCGCCAGAGTTTGCCGCCGAGCTAGATAAGACCGATCTGCGCGTCACCGGCTGGGATGAGGAGGGCGAAGTGCGCGCCGTTGAGCTGATCACGCACCCGTTCTTTGTTGCGACGCTGTTCCAGCACGAGCGTGCCGCGCTAAGTGGACGTCCCGCGCTGCTGGTGCATGCGCTGCTGCGCGTCGCCAGTAACTAATCTCTCATCACCTCTCTCTTACCGGGCGTCGATCTCGCGATCGCGTCCGGCGAAGACGCCAAACACGGCCATTACCACCGCGAGCAGAGCGCAGGCGATCAGCGGAATGCGCCAGTCGCCGCTGGCGTCGTGGATCTTGCCCATCAGCGGTGGACCAAACGCCGCCAGCAGGTAGCCCACTGACTGCGCCATGCCGGACAGGGCCGCCGCCTGATGCGCCGAGCTGGCGCGCAGGCCGATAAAGGTCAGGCCGAGGATCATCGTCGCGCCCGAGCCGAAACCAAAGATGACCGTCCACAGTACCGCGTGGGCGGGAACCAGCCACAGCCCGGCGGCGCTGACGGCGCACATCAGCGCCACCAGCGCGGCGATGCTGCGCTGATCGCGCAGGCGATGCAGGATCAGCGGAATAACAATGCCTGGCGCGGCGGTTGCCAGCTGCAATAGGCCATGTAGAGAACCCGCCTGGGTTTCGCTGTAACCTAGGCTCAGCAGGATCGCTGGCAGCCAGCCGATAACCACGTAGTAGATCAGCGAGTTGATCCCCAGAAAGAGCGTCACCTGCCAGGCCAGCGCCGATCGCCAGATCCCACGATTTTGCAGGCTACCCGCCTGGGTCAGGCTGCTTGCTGCCCGACGACCGGTCTGAGGCAGCCACAGCAGCAGGGCAACGAGGGGGAACGCCATCAGCATCAGCAGCGCCCCCCGCCAGCCAAATCCGTGTAGCGCCAGGGGCACAACCAACGCCGACCCCAGCGCGGCGGCCGCCCCCATCGTCAGGGAATAGGCACCGGTCAGCTTTGCGACCTGGCCGGGGAAGTCACGCTTAATCAGGCCGGGCAGCAGCACGTTACCCAGCGCAATTCCGCAGCCGACAATCGCCGTACCGATAAACAGCAGCGTCGCGGACGGCAGCGAGCGCAGGGCAATACCTGCACAAATAAGGATCAGCGCGGTGGCGAGGCTGCGCTCCATGCCAAAGCGGCGGGCGGCACCGGCCGCCAGCGGAGAGATAAGGGCAAAGGCCAGCAGCGGCAGGGTGGTCAGAAGTCCGGTTTGCGCCGTGGTCAGGCCGTAGTCGGCGCGAATAGCATCCAGTAGCGGGGCGGCACCGGTAAAGGTCACGCGCAGGGTGGTGGCAATCATTAAGATCCCGGCAATCAGCAGCAGTCCCTGCTTGCGGCCGGAAGAGGTCAGGCGAGTCATTGTTTTCTCAGGTTGAATACGTTGCTAATAGGATAACGCTTTTTCGCTGCGATGAAAGCAGCCGACGGTTCCTGAATAGGGTAGGCTAACCTAAACGCCGCCTACTGGCGGCCCAGTAGCAGCGACACCAGACCCGCCGCAATCAGTGGCCCGACCGGTACGCCCCGGAACAGGGCCACGCCCAGCACCGTTCCAACCAGCAGCCCGGCCACCAGCGAGGGCTGTGCGCTCATAAGCGCCACGCCGCGTCCGCCAAGCCACGAAACAAAGATCCCTACCGCGATGGCGATCAGCGACTTCCAGTTTACAAAGGAGTGCAGCAGCGTTGAGGGAGGTAGCGTGCCGCTGGCGATCGGGGCCATCACGCCAATGGTCAGGATGATAATCCCGATGGTCAGGCCCTGTTTCTCAATCCACGGAAAATAGACGTTCAGCGGGGTCATGCGGATCATAATCAGCACCATGATCGATATGGCAACGGTGGTGTTGTGGCTAATGAATCCGAGGGCAGTCAGCCCCAGCAGGATAAACAGAGTGGTATCGAACATAAAAGAAGGTTCCAGACAAAAATATAAGCCCGCTTACTGTACCGTATCTGCGTGTGCCAGCAGAACTTTTTCTCCCCGCTGCGAAAGTTCCTAAAAGTTTCACTTAAAACCACTTTGGCTGTCATCGAATGTTCATGTCGCTCTATTATGAATGCTGTATCGCGCAGAACAGAGACGACAAAATGAACGATCCGATGCTGACCGAGACGTTGATTATTACCTCATCCTTTTTAGGCATCATCGCCGTGCTGGTCGCGTCGGTGCTTATTTTGGAGCGGATGGGGTGATGTTAAGTAGCTAGCGTGACGTCTTAAAAACCCAATAGACAGCCATGTTAGCACCAGCGAAACCGCTTCTGGAAACATCATGCCGAGAACTGCCGCCAGATCATAAATGTTCTCATCACCGTAGATGCATAGCATGCGGGCAAGCGAGTAGACGTTTTCAATTGGGAAGATTTGCGCCCAAAGCGTAGCGCAGGCGACAAACCAAACCACGAAAAGTAGGGCTACCGTTACTATGTTTCTAAGGCTGAGGCGAAACGAAATATCTATAAAGTATCCTTGGTATTCAGCAGTAGTTTCTAAGGTTCATTATATAAGCATAAATAGATCTTATTTTTAGTGCAGTTCGTGCTATATTTTTGGTGAACGTAAATATGCCGTGAACTTTGATTTGCTTGGGTTAAAACCATCTAAAAGTCTAATAAAAACAACCAGTAAAGCAATTTTATTTCAGTAAGTGCTCCATTGCTTAATTCTGGTTGCTATTTATTAAAAACCCTCATGAAAATAAACTTTCTTTTTCTACCAGTAAATGTGTACGATCAATATATACAAAAAAAGAGAAAGTACCAGGTAAGGATTTAGATTCATACGGAACAATTGAGGTAATTGATAGTGGTTATTCTAAAAATTGCCCATAGCCTGCTAAAGCTGGTTTGGTTTATTGCTCTCTTTTGCTTCGTGTCATGGATGGATGTTCGTTACTTCTCTGAAGATCCAATGATCAGCAACGATACTGCAATCAAAATTGCATACTGGTTTAGCTCTAAACCGACACCGGAAGACATCTATTTTAGCTATGATTATGTTTTAATTTTCTTTAACTTCCTCTCTTCAATTATTTTTTATTTTATCATAGTAAAGTTAGTCAACACAGTAAGGAGAAAATAAAATGCCTTTTCCCCCATACCTATGGCTTAAAGATGATGGCGGTGCTGACATTAAAGGATCTGTAGACGTTAAAGATCGTTAAGGCTCTAATGTCAGAGATGCCGGGTGGCGGCTACGCCTTACCCAGCCTACAGGTTCTGCATGGTTTTGTAGGCCCGTGCAAGCGGAGCGCCGCCGGGCAGCCGGTAAATTGCTTTACCGGCTAGTTAGGGTTAACTATGGGAATCCGAGGTCTGTTTATGAAACAGCTCGCGGAACACCGGGTAGATATCCTCTTGATCGCGGATATGCTGCATTGCAAAGTTCTCAAACGTCGCCTGCAGGTGCTCATACTCACGCCAGAGGGTCTGATGCGCCCGACGGGTGATTTCGATATAGCTGTAGTAGCGCACCACCGGCAATATTTTCTTCGCCAGAATCTCATGACACAGCGGTGAATCATCAGCCCAGTTATCACCATCCGACGCCTGCGCCGCATAGATGTTCCACTGCGCCGGATCGTAGCGCGCCTTAACCACCTCATCCATCAGCTTCAGGGCGCTGGAGACAATCGTCCCGCCGGTCTCCTGTGAGTAGAAGAACTCATGCTCGTCGACCTCTTTAGCCTGCGTGTGGTGACGGATATAGACCACCTCTACGTTCTTATAGGTTCTGCTCAGGAAGAGATAGAGCAGAATATAGAAACGCTTGGCCATATCCTTGGTCGCCTGATCCATCGAGCCAGAGACGTCCATCAGGCAGAACATTACCGCCTGGCTTGAAGGCTCCGGTCGTTTCTCATAGTTCTTGTAGCGCAGGTCAAAGGTGTCGATAAAAGGCACACGTTCAATCTTCGCCCGCAGCTCGGCAATCTCCTTGCGCAGCCGCTCCTCTTCCAGCAGCTGTGCCGGTTCGCTTTTCGCAACCGCAGTGAGATCCTCCTCCAGCGCCCGCAGCTCGCGTCGTTTACCCGCCGTCATCGCCGTCCGGCGTGCCAGCGAGTTTTGCAGTGAGCGTACCACGCTGATGTTGGCTGGCACCCCATTGGAGGTGTAGCCTGAGCGGTGCGTTTTATACTCGTTAAGCTGCCGATGCTGATTCTTTTTCAGATTCGGCAGGGCCAGATCTTCAAACAGCAGGTCAAGGTACTCATCTTTGGAGATCTGAAAGACAAACTCGTCCTGACCTTCGCCGTCCTGGCTGGCCTGCCCTTGGCCGCTGCCTCCACCGCCGCCGCCGCCCTGCGGACGTTCGATACGGTCGTTCTGCACAAAGTGATCGTTCCCCGGATGTACGCGGTTGCGCAGGCCACCGCGCCCCTGGTGGAACATCGGTTCGCTAATATCTTCTGAAGGAATCGAGACGGACTCGCCGCTCTCTACGTCGGTCACCGAGCGCTTGTTGATCGCCTCGGAGATCGACTGCTTGATTTGCGATTTATAACGGCGCAAGAAACGTTGGCGGTTAACCGTGCTCTTGTTTTTGCCGTTAAGACGCCGGTCGATGAACCAGGTCATAAGCCCCCCGTACTGCATTTGCCAACTTTATGCTGCGGCGTAAAGCCAGATGCGCTGCGCTTATCTGGCCTACGGTTCGCATCTTTTGTAGGCCCGGCAAGCAACGCGCCGCCGGGCTCCGGGCTATCAGGACGATTTACGAACGCGCAGATACCATTCGCACAGTAAGCGCACCTGTTTGCGGGTGTAACCTTTCTCCATCATCCGGTCAACAAAATCGTCATGCTTCTTCTGCTCATCCGTAGAGGTTTTCGCGTTGAACGAAATTACTGGCAGCAGCTCCTCGGTGTTCGAGAACATTTTCTTCTCGATAACCGTGCGCAGTTTTTCGTAGCTGGTCCAGTTCGGATTGCGACCGCTGTTATTGGCGCGGGCGCGCAGCACAAAGTTGACGATCTCGTTGCGGAAGTCTTTCGGATTACTGATCCCGGCAGGCTTCTCGATTTTTTCCAGCTCGGCGTTCAGGGATTCACGGTCAAACAGCTGGCCGGTATCCGGATCGCGATACTCCTGATCCTGGATCCAGAAATCCGCATAGGTCACGTAGCGGTCAAAAATGTTCTGACCGTACTCGGAGTAGGATTCCAGATAGGCCGTCTGGATCTCTTTGCCGATAAATTCGGCATATTTCGGGATCAGGTAGCCTTTGAGGAACTCAAGATAGCGTTCAGCCTGCTCCTGCGGGAACTGCTCGCGCTCAATCTGCTGCTCCAGCACGTAGAAGAGGTGAACCGGGTTGGCGGCGACCTCTGCGTGGTCAAAGTTAAAGACCCGTGAAAGGATTTTGAACGCGAAGCGCGTCGACAGACCGTTCATCCCTTCATCTACTCCGGCGTAGTCCCGGTACTCCTGATAGGACTTCGCTTTCGGATCGGTATCTTTCAGGCTCTCACCGTCATAGACGCGCATTTTGGAGTAGATGCTGGAGTTTTCCGGCTCTTTCAGGCGCGAGAGAATAGAGAAGCGGGAGAGCGTCTCCAGGGTTCCCGGCGCGCAAGGCGCATGCGTCAGCTCGCTGTGGTTAAGCAGCTTCTCGTAAATTTTGATCTCTTCCGAGATGCGCAGGCAGTAGGGCACCTTCACAATGTAGACGCGGTCAAGGAAGGCTTCGTTGTTCTTGTTGTTACGGAACGTCACCCACTCGGATTCGTTTGAGTGAGCCAAGATAATCCCGTTGAACGGCAGAGCGGAGATCCCCTCTGTACCGTTATAGTTCCCCTCCTGGGTGGCCGTCAGCAGCGGATGCAGCACCTTTATAGGCGCTTTAAACATCTCGACGAACTCCATGACACCCTGGTTGGCACGGCACAGCGCGCCGGAGTAGCCGTAGGCGTCGGGATCGTTCTGGGCGTGGTTTTCCAGTTTGCGGATATCCACTTTACCCACCAGCGCGGAGATATCCTGGTTGTTCTCATCGCCGGGCTCGGTTTTCGCAATGGCGATCTGTTCCAGAATGGAAGGCCATACCTTCACGACGCGGAACTTGGTGATGTCGCCGCCAAACTCATGCAGGCGCTTAGCCGCCCATGGGGACATGATCGTGCCGAGATAGCGGCGCGGAACGCCGTACTCTTTCTCAAGGATCTGCGCATCTTCCTGCGGGTTAAACAGGCACAGAGGGTGATCGTTAACCGGGCTACGCTCGCCGTTGGCGCTCAGCACGTAGATAGGCACGCGCTGCATCAGGGCTTTGAGGCGTTCAGCAAGAGAGGATTTACCACCCCCGACCGGTCCCAGCAGGTAAAGGATCTGTTTCTTCTCTTCCAGCCCCTGTGCGGCGTGTTTCAGATAGGAAACAATCTGCTCAATGGCATCCTCCATGCCATAAAACTCTTCAAACGCTGGGTAACGTGCGACAACCCGATTCGAAAATAGACGGGAAAGCCTGGGCTCCAGAGCAGTATCTACCATCACGGGCTCGCCGATAGCCATCAGTAGCCGTTCTGCCGCGTTTGCATAGGCGCTGCGATCCTGGCGGCAAATGGTGAGAAACTCCTGCAGGGTGAACTCTTCGTCCTTGGCAGCTTCATAACGCTGGCGATAGTGATCGAATATATTCATGGCATGCCGTCCTATTGTAATCTATGGGAACATTTGCAGTCCTTTACTTTTAGCGTTAAAACCAACGGGATAAATTTCATGCACCGTCCTATTTGTTATGAGCGTGTATCGTCTTTTGATCAAGTGTTGAGTGGAGCAGGATTAGATGATCAGAGGTCAATAATTGAGCAATATTTGAAGGAAAATGCTGATAAATTCACTAAAGAAAGGATATACATAACGGACGAAGGGGTTTCGGCCTTTAAAAATGCCAACATCTCTCCAGAGTCAAATCTGGGAAAATTTTTACAGGATGTGCGTGATCGCAGATATGGCAAAGGTGACGCATTGATTGTCACATCTTTGGACAGGCTATCCAGACGTTCTAGCTGGGCTGAAAACACTATTCAGTTTATCGTAGTCAGCGGTATTGCGGTACATGATATAAGTACCGGTCTTGTGTTACGTGATGATGACAATTTTTCTAAGATCCTGATGGAAATCATCTTACAGCGTTCACACAATGAATCTCTAATGAAATCAGTAAGGTCAAAAGTCGCCTGGCAGAACAAAGTGCTTAGAGCTGCTTCTAATGGAGAAGTAGTATCAAACCGTATGCCCTTTTGGTTGGAAAACGTTGGAAACAAATACTCAATCATTCAGGAACAAGCGGAGCTAATAGTTAAGTGTTTCGAATGGTACAAATCAGGTTTAAGTACTGGTGAAATTGTAAAGAGGATAAACAATCCAAGATGGCAAATGGTAAGAGTCTCTCGCTTGATACGGGATCGCCGTTTGCTAGGAGAACATAAAAGATACAATGGTGAACAAATCCCAAACGTGTATCCAAAAATAATTGACGAAGAATTATTTACGATTGCTAATCGAATGATGGATACCGTTATGGCGGAGAAAAAGAAGCCTGCCGAAGATCTTCTACTGGAGCCAGAAGTAGTTAAACAAATTTTTACATTGTCTGAATCTGGATTAGGTTCAGGGGCAATTGTTAAAAAATTACCTGATGGATGGAGTACTGTAAACGTACTCAGAGTGCTTCGCGATAAGCGAGTAGTTGAAGAAAAGATTATAGATAATCTTACATTTGAAAGAGTGAATGCAAAGCTAACTAAAAATGGTGTAGCTAACAGAATACGTAAAGATGTAACTATAGGCCAAGATGACTATATATCAAACTTGTTTCCCAGGATTCTCAAATGCGGGTGTTGCAAAGGGAATATTGCGATTCACTATAATCATGTTCGCACAAAGTATGTGATATGCAGAACTCGTGAAGAGAAAAAGAGATGTGATGCAAAATCTATACAGTACACTCGCATTGAGAAGAATATTCTAAATGTTGTGATGGGCGTGGATTTCAACAAGCTAATGAATGAAAACTCCGCTAATAATGATAGTGTCTTAGAACTACTCAAAGTTGAGTTATCAGCACTTCGTAATGAAGAAGAAACATACCTATCAAAAATTGCGGAACGTAAAGCAACTGGTAAAAAAACTTCCCTACCTCTGATGGAAGGTCTAACCGATGTGCAAGATCGCATAGAGGAAATTCAAAACAGAATTAGTAGTTCACTGGGACGAGAAGATATACCTGTTTTTAACTACAATCTGGATAGCTTGCTGGATCCGATGAATGTTGAATTGCGGGCAAAAGTAAGAAAAGAACTTAAGCAAGTACTTTCTGGTATACATTATTGGGTGTTTGATAAACGCATTTTTGTGCATATCAAATACTTCAATGACGTGCTTTCACATACCCTAGTAATAGATAACAAGCGTGGTGGGGGATCTGTACTGCAAGAGATAGCCATTACTGAGCGGGATAAAGAAAGAACATACATTGTCAAAGAAAAAGGTAGTACTATATTTAAAGTACAATCTGACGGTTCAAATTGGGTATTATATGTCTCAAGATTAAAAACAGTTTCAGATATCTATTACTATCTAGAATTGTTACGGGGCAGAGAACCGGAAACTTTTGATTTGATAGTTAATGAAGATATGATTGAATGGATTGATTGATATCAATAATGGTGTCTATAGATTATTAGTGCAACTTGACAATAGCTATTGTGATTGGTAGAGTACGTTCCAAGCCAATCACAGGCGATAGATAGTACTGAAGAGGTTGCACCCTCGCCCTATCAACGGATAAGGTATATTATCTAACTAGTGACAATTCACTATAACCCCTGTAATTTTTTACAGGGGTTTTTCTTTTTCTGGATTACAAGGCGTTTTCCACCGTAGCTGATAAATACTTTCATAAAGTTAACTACAGGAAAATCAAAAATGACAAACTTTCTCCTTGAACAAGTTGGCACTCTTATTTATATGGTAGTGCTAATGCCAATGTATGTAGTACTGATGTTTGTTTTTATGTTTTTTTCGGTTTTATCGTTATCTATCAAACTCCCATTGATAAATAAATACGTAGCGAGATTTATGAAACGCTAAAATTTATTGTGGTATAATAAGTATATAAACCTTTTAACGTCAGGTTAAGCACGTTAGCATTATACAATTCCTCCTTTTGTAAAGATTGCCTCCGCAATGGAGGTATCTTTTTACGTCAAATTTTGGAGCAAAAGTTAACATATAAGGAACATCATGAAGGAAAAGAAATCAAACATGGTCGGCGTCAAGTTGAATGACGCACAGCTACAACTCTTAGATAAACTAATCGAAGAAGGTAAATCGAAAAGTCGAAGCGGTAGCTTGCAATATCTAATCAATCAAGTTCTTATTCTAGGAAAGTGATATGAAAAGGATAAGAACTAACCGCAGTAACCTAAACAAATCAGTACGAAAAAAGAAAAAAGCCAAAGCAGTACAACTAACATTTGATCAATATGAGAATATCATTTGTAGCAACATACCAATTGCTAGAATATGTAATATCTTCAAATTAAATATCAACAAGCAGTACTTTGTAGATATGAAAAAGAACAAATTACCAGAATATGAAGAATGGTATGAACAAGTAAAAGGTAAATCTAAAAAGCAGTAATTGGCAGGATGCCAACAAACAAAAGGAATTGAATATGAAATACACACACTATAAAAACAGATTTTCAAGTAAGGATAAGGGTATCGTTCACCTTAGCGGTGAATGGTCAGATGTGGTTGATGCCATAGTTGATAAATCCCAATGGCACTCTTTCAGTGCTACGGACAGAGACGCATACGACAGGGCTAAGGAACAGTTTGATGCCATCGTAATGGCAGAGATGAAGCCTAACATGCCTCGTACTGCCGATAACGTCATTGCTTTCTATGCAATCGTTCTCGATATCGATGATGGGGCAAGTTACGAGGACATACGCCAGGACTTACAGAAGTATGAGTACGTTCTCTATAGCAGTGGTGGTACTGGCCTAAAGGATGGTGATCGGTTCCGTGTGATTCTTCCATTGAATGAACCAATGCCTGCAAAGGACTGGAAGCGTTACAACACAAGCCTATCTGAACGATTCGCCTACTCGGATGAGTGTTTTAAGAAGGGCATTCAGATCCAGTACTTGCCAGTCGTTAACACTGTCTTTGCTGATCAGTTCATCGCAGAACATCACCGGGGGGAATGGTTCGATTATCAAAACCCAGCAGATCTACCCTACGTAGAAACACAGAGTATCGAGCAGTTCACCAAACACGTATCGTTTGATGAGATACAGTTTACTGATACAGAGCTACAGGAGCTGGCGAAAGCAATCGTAGATCATCAGGCTAACAGTCTGGGCTATGAGCAACGCCGCCTGTTGGCACAGCGTCTAAAGCATATCGGTATGAATGACCATGACGCAATCATGGTACTCAATGCCGTGAGTGTTCCGGGTTTCAGTACTCCAAATAGTGTATTAATACATGGTGCAAATCCTCTCTATGCTCATCCAGAGGGGCTTTATAAGCACGTAGCTAAGGGTGTACGCATCCCAGCATTAGAACGGCGTATAGTGCGTTCTGTAGCGTCTCAGGAGGGCACAGAAGCCCATGCTACAAGCTATGATGGTGAGTGGACACTTGCTGGTAATGAGTACCTAAGTTCGATCTTCTCAGATATGGATTTCACTACTGGAATCAATTTGCTAATTGCAGATGTGGGTACGGGTAAAACTACACAGTTTATGGAATATGATGAGAATGGTGTTTGTACTGGTACGATACCTGGCTATCTATTCATTGCACCACTAACAAGTATTGTTGATAGCTTTGTTGATGATAATAATTTAGCTGGTAGTGGTGTTGGCACCTGGAATCAGATCGAAAGTATCATACGTGAAAAGGATAAAACGAAGTTCAAGAAACTAACCCTAGTTGTAGATGAGTGTCACGGATTGTTTCATGATTATGGATATAAATCGAAATTGATAAATCGGCTTGTTGAAACATTCCAGTACTTTAAATCTGTAATTCTAATGTCAGGAACGGTTGAACCAGAGAATTTTAGTAGTATCACTTTCAGTAAAGTCTATCGGGTACGTAAACCATCCATAGCTAAGAAGAACATCTATACAATGCTAAGTACTAAGAAGGATGATCTGGTAATTGATCATATCAATAATCTTACTAACAAAACCATTGTACTGATGAACAACAAAGATCTATGTGAGGTTGCACGTAAGAAGATAGCCCGCAGTAGTTTAGTAGTGAATGCAGATTTGAAGGAAACAATCGATGTTAAGAAATTCTTCAAAGGTCGTCATATGGGGCGTCACTATGATGTGATCATTGGTACTAATAGTATTGTTGAAGGGCTATCCATTGAAGATGATCTTCAGGATGTGGACGTAGTGATCTGGGGTGACACAGTACCGGAGCGGATCGAACAATTTGCTAACCGGTTCCGTAATGTAAGCACTACCAAAACTATCTGGTATTTCATCGATAGGAAGCCCGTAGAGCTGCTTACAGACTATGACCGCGTGCAGGTACTGGAAGAGGCCGCATCTCTCTGTGAATCGCTACAGGAGCTTTACGAGGGTCTTAGTAGTGATGTTCTACGCCGTAGTTTTGTTCGTCAATTCAGCGGTGAGATGTACCAGGATCTTGTTTACTTCCATGATGGTAAATTTCATGTGAGCTTTACTGGTGTTGACTATGAGTATGCAGAGTACAGAGCAGAGCAATACCGCAATGACTTTGCATCATTCTCAGAATGCCTAATGAAGTACGGCTTCAACGTTTTTGCACCTATAGCTGTTGATGGTGACGAGCAGAACGCAGCAGAAATCCGGGCAGATAAGAAGGTGTTCAGTGAAGCCCGTAAAAAGACGCGTGAGAGTCTACTAGAGGCGTTAAAAGCAGATATGGAAGCTAACACCATTGAGGACGAGGAAACCGCCCCAGAACTCTATACATCGACATATGACAGCATTCAGAAATTGATTGCTAAGGGTCTTGAAAAGGGGCAGGTAGCAGCGGTGATCGATGGGTACATTGAGGATGAAAAATTCTTTGCAAAAGCCCATGCAGATGCTGATTTTGTACAGACTGGTGAGACAGTACGTGAAATGGTTATCAGTGAGATAAACGGGCGTAAGGTACTACAGGTACATGAAACTCAGGAGATTGCCGATAAGGTGATAGGTAAGGTACTTTTTGAGTACTTTGCAGGTGATGCAACCGCAATGAGTAAAAGCCGTTCATGGGGTGGTTTAGTCGTTAGCGGTAACACATGCAGTAGTAATGATCTTAATAAAAGAGATACCTATGTGTTACCGCTAAAGGCCAAATCAGCTAAAGCTGCAAAGGAAATCCTATGCAAGTACATCAAACTTTCAAAATCAACATTAAAAAGTATTGATGGCAAGAAAATTCGTGTATCACCAGTAGAAGCACTATCTCTAACGGGTCTAACATTCCGTAAGCTTGATTTCTCTCGCTTCCTAAATCCTGGTATCGAAAGTCTCAAAGAGAAACTAGCTCAACCAGTACCCAGTACTGTAAGCAAGATGATAGACTTCATAGCTAATGAACTAAACTAGTAAAATTGGGGAGTACATACTCCCCTTACCGTTGCAGTAGTGCTAGTATCATTTTCAAGTAGGGTATTCACTGTTTACCCATAACTAAAACTACTTAATGAGGACTCACAATGTCAGTAATCAAAACGATTTCCCCGAACTTCTTACGTAGTGTGCTGGCAGATAATTTTGATGTTGGCGTACTGGTATCTGATGCAGACCGCCGTAAAGAGCTGGCAAACATCGAGCTTGAAGAAATAGATGTACTGATTAACCGCCTTAACGATGTGAAAGGCTACGTGAAGGATGCCCAGGAAGAACGACGCCGTGAAGCTATGGGAACTCTCAAAAATTTCTTATCAGAAACAGGGTTATTTTCATCTGTTGAAGAGCTACTGGCAGTAGTGACAGGCGGTGAGCTAGTTGATGAAATGTTGAAAGCCAAGAAGGCCAGCGAACGAAAATCCAGCAGTAGCAATAATAAATCTTTCACTGTAGTGATCGGTCAAAAGTCCTACTCAGTAGTGAACAAACAGATCCCGGCGGGCCTTCGTGATAGTGAAGCCTATCAGACGCTCATCAAATCCCGCCCAGAGATGGAAAGCGTAGAAAACCTGTTACGTGAGTACTCAACTGATTACCAGGAAGCTTACCCATACAACGCAATCTGGAACGGTAAAGAGTTCCATATGAATACTCGTGGTAAACCGAACGGGACAGCGATGAAGTACTTTGAAGAATTTAAGAAGAAAGATAAATCTGGCAAGGAAGAACGAGAATTGTTACAAGCGTTTAAAACAAAAGTTTCTGAAGATTTCACAAACAAAAAATAAATCATACGAGGCGGGTTATCCCGCCTTTTTGTCGTCTAATTTCAAGCTAAGAAGTAATTAAAATGATGTTAGACAATCGCAAGGTGTAGCCTCTAACATGCTTTAATTAACATCTAACATCATTTAATAGGAACTCGCGATGATCTAGTTTAACATCGAATAATCGTATTTTAATTTTGTTTGTGGTCTTAATTGAAGTAACCAATTTTATTATTTGTTTGCGAATGATTGGGTCTATATTCAAACCAAATCTAACGGAACGTAATTGTGAAACTTCAAAAGGATAAATTCCGGCAGGTTTCATCTTGATTACTCGGACCTCCTGTTCATATTCCCACGCTTTGGCTTTGATTAAATATGCATCGTAGCCATTTTCGCGAAAGTTTGTCAAACCTTCTGAATTGAATAACGTGGGCCTTTTTTCGGTATATTTAACATCTTGAGGTATCAAATAATCAGTAACACTATTCCATAGCCATTCCGAACTACGAAACATTTTTTCTAATTCTTCAAGAGAAGCTTGACCAAAACCTAAAACGCAACCTCGATGACAATCGGCATAATGTGCCCACATTGGTACAATATGGGGTGATTTGCTAAAACATGTTACAGAAAATTCACTTGAAGCTTCACGCCTAAATTCATCAGTGGTTAAAATCTTTGAGTTTTTGATAGCAAGTTTTCGTGGGATTCTAATATTATTGTTTTCCCCAACTCTTTTCATAAACTTTGATAAGCCCTGATTAGTAAACGCAGGGTTATAATCAAATGGATCATTAAAATCTAAAGTGTTTGTATACTTGAGTGTGAAATTACTTAACACTGTTAACGCTGTTTCACTACTCAAATATTTAAAGAAAGACTCTTTTTCCGCCATCTCGTTATACCATTTATCATGATGCCTTATATCCTGTATCATACCCAAATGTCAAAAACTACTCAAATAATTTGTAAGGTAGTACCAAAGGGGATACATTATGTGCATAGGGCCTAGTGTATCAGGAAACACACTGATATGTTGTGCTTGCTGGCGGTACAGCATGGCTCTACGTATTAGTTCTTTTTGCAGTTCAAGACTCGCTGAAGTGCTGGGTAAGATGAAAGAGATGAGGCAGAGTTACAATAGTGTTGACAAAAAACCATAGCTATTTTATTTAACTTCATCTTTTCTATAAAAACACTACACACAAATTCAACCTAGAGGTACTCGATGGAAAAAGATATCGGACTTGATCAAAGTACTATTGATAAACTGAATAATATAATATATCCACAAAAAGAATATATTGAAATCACACAAGATGCCGCCGCTTTTTTGCTAAATGACGGTGATTTTGAGGGTGTTTTTACTAAGGGTATACAGTCATGTATCGTTTGGATCTTCAAATATAATAATGGCAGTTTAATAATACATGATTCAGGCCAGCTTGAATTATTCAGTTTGCGTAAGTTAATTCAAAGCTTTGGCGTGGTTAATGATGTTGAAATTCATCATGGTCCGAGCTTCCATCAAATCGAATATTATCCAACATTAGATAAGAGAATCAAGCAACTATGCACTAAACTGAAGTGTAACCTTCCACAACTTATTGGCAATAAGAATGATACATTTGGGCTAATGTATAGTAAGGATGGACAGTTCGAGCATTACTTGCATTCAGAATCCCCACAAGGATTCATTGCTCCTGATGATATTGATATGAGAGATATTATCATTAAATTTAATAATAATTTTATTGAGCAATGTAGTCAGTCGTTGAAAGTAGATTTACAGTTTGATGGCAAAACGTATTTATATAATACGAAACCTATACATAGTGTGGATAGTGTACTTAAGGATCTTAAGAATCAGAAAGGATTCTTTTGGCATAATCTATGTTTTCTGGGGCCAGTTGTTGCGAATAAAATCATTTCATTCCCTATCTGGTTTGAGTCATTTGTTACTAGCTATATTGATTCTGCGGGTAGAGTAATAACACGTGATCCTTATGTAATAGACAGAGCCTATAACGAATTTTGCTATTTAAAAGATAAAAATAGCTGATTACTTTAAGGGGGGATGACCCCCTTTCTACACATTGCCATTATATTAAAATGGCAACTCTCCCTGCATATCAACAAACCAATCATCCTCGTGCAGCTTCTTCATGCGATCCTGATCGCTGTCATAACCCAGGGCATCCAGTACTGAATCATAAAACCCATCACCCACAAACATGTAAGCATCTTTCTCGATAGTACCTAACCAGTACTTACCCGCCTGGTTTTGAAACAGAACCTTCTCGCCTATTTTCAAATGCTCCAGCCCTTTTGCTTGTCACTTATGGACCATTAGATCTGGTGGTCCAGCGTGATAAAGGTTGACTAAGTACAGATAAAAAATGATCTATATCAGTAACTTATATCATTTTACGGTGAAAGCAATGCAGCAATACATAGCACAACCCATTACAACGCCCGATGGACGGTTGCTTGGGGTTGAGATACAGCAGCGGGATAAGAACGAGCTAGACAACATTGAACAGAAACGCTCAAGCCTCTACGACATGCTCACGGCCATTGGAACAAAGGCAGAGTACTTTGAACGTAATAAACTCATCTGTTCCGTATCCATTGCAGACAGGGATACGGCAGTACTCCTAACCTACGATCCAGTACTCAGAGCAGTACTTGCCCGGTTGCCGTTCATCGCATTGCAGATAGCATCCAACATACATCAAGTGCTTCCAGAGCTAACCAGGGGGACTAATCCCGTATGGCTTGATGGTGTAGGGGGTAATGTTCCTTTCACGCAATCTTGCGATGTGGTGATACTGGATGAGGCATTTACCCGTACTGAGATCGAGAAAGATACCTTTCCGTTGCTGATTAAAAATATACGCCGTTTTTCGGACAAAGTGATCATTAAGGCAAGTGATGCCAGTACTCGCCGTACCCTACATGATACGGGTGTGTGGGGTGTGATAGGGATGTACAAGAAAATTTCATTTAGCAAAGTTCATACGCTGATGTAGCTAAATAAAAATAAAAAAGGAACAATATGAAGAAATTTCTATTAATCATCGCACTATTAATTACTGGCTGTACTGCACATCATAGCTTTATGGATAACGCAATGGTGGGATATGTTGATAGTAGGGCGGTAGTGATGTTCCCTGCTGGAGAACGTAACGGTGTTAAGTACTACCGCCCACAGTTTGCTAGTGAATGCCCCTATAACAAGTACTATCAGAATGATGATAGCAGTACTGGCTGCATGGTTAGGGAATCACGTATTGCTGATCTCAGGCCATACAGGCAGCATGTACCGACAGTAACCGCAAAAGATAGTAGTACTATTCATGATTCATTAAATGATGTTAATTCAACAATCAAAATCCCCGATAGTATCTAATAATAATGCCGTAAGTCATAAAGACCAACGGCATACATCTTACTTGCGGTACTCATAGTATAACTTCAAGTGTTTACCTTTATCATAGTACTTATGTAAGAGGCTAATCGCTAAACTATAAGGTGTTTCTATTTCGGGTTTACATAAGGAATGTTGACTGCGAGTTAAGTTACTAATAAGACTTTCGATTGGTTGTGAAATTGGCGGTACATTTTTATCACCGATGCGACCCTCATTCTCTTCAAAACTTTCAAAATGTGGGGGTGATCGTTTAAGAATTTCTTCTAGATACATAGTAATGTTATGAATACGGATAAATGTAGCTTTATGAGCATTGAGTAACTCAAGAAGAATTTGCATTCTGTCGATTTTTAAATGCCAGCCGTAAATTTCCAAATCATTTAAAATACTAAGAATTTGACTCTCAAGCTTATAGCTATTTTTGAGTCTCTGTTTCAAGTCTTTAAGATCTCGATTCAATGTGACATTTAAATTGCTTTCTTCATCATCATTTTGTAAAACACCGTTTCCCCCAGCTATGTAACTAGCTACTTCAATATCCAGAACATTAATAGATGAAAGGTTAAGGTTGCTTTGAAGCTGAGGCAATAGTTCTAGGTGCAGTTTCTTCACTAGAACATAACCATCTTTCTTAATAATATCTGTAAAGTAATCCCTCGCTAAGAGAAAACCCTTAAAAGCTGCTCCTGCCATGACCCAATCTGCTAAATTGCCTGTGTAGTTATACCAATCCATATATGATCCAATCTTAGTAAGGAATTTTTCTGAGAATAAGATATTTGAAAATAAAATGCAACTGAGGCAGATCTATCAATATTGATAGATATATAATTAACATCCCCCTAAAGATTTGAGGGATGTAACTTAAAATATGAATTCCGCATTTAGAGAAGGATGTTAACTCTTATCAATCGAGATCTCTTCATATAGTGATGCAACTAATATGTTAATATTATCATTTATTATTTCAACGCTTTTGGATGCACGGATAGCAACTTGATAAGCATTCGTATAGTCTTCAAGTTCGGGTGTGTATATACGCTCTTTCCATTGTTCAAGAAGTAAGATGCTTTCATGGAGCTGCCATATGTTACCTTTTATTTTCTCATTTATGAAAATAGAGTAATTTATTAAAAAAGTAGATATTTCATTTTTGATAATATTGCTTTGAAGTACTAAACTAGTGTTGAATTCATCTACATCAGCCGGGAAAGATATGCTAGCGGGAGAAACAATCGACTCAAAAAATTGTAGTAGAGGTTTGATCAGTTCACGTTTTTCCTTGAGGTCTTGTTCAGTAATCTTAAAAAGGAATTGCTGCTTACTCTCTTTCAACTTACTTTTGTTATTGTTGGATTGAATGAGATAAGAGATTACGCCAGTAATTAAAGAGCCGAAAATAGTACCAATTACACTTATATTTTCCGAAAGGAAACCTAAGAAGGTAAGATTGGTAATGTTATGTACAGTCATTTTGCTTTATCCATCATTTCGATAATAAGCTTTTTAGTTTCAATAGAGCAAAGTGCTACATAAGTTTCTTCATCATCAGCCTGTACCTTTTCAATACGATTACCTAGTTCATTGATGAAATCTTTACTCTTAACAAGTTCGATGATTGATTGTGCAAATTCTGCCTTCTTCTCTGATGAGTACAATGAAGGTACATAAGAACGAACGGCTAAGGTAGTTGCATTCCATTGCTTTGGTGTAACAGCTTCATCAGTTGCCTTCTTTAAATCCTCTTTGCTCTTAGTTTTGAAAAGACGGCGGTAGGCAAAAGAAAAAGCGAAAATGATAGCATCAATGATTTGAACTTGAACAGACTTAGGTAACTTTAGAAACAAATCAAAGAACTGACGAATATAGGAAAACATCTAGAGTGCCTCATATGTATGGGAAAGTTAAAGATTATCATGAAGTACTTTGCAAAGCTAATGCAAATGATAAATATCATATACAAGTCACTTTCAATTAATAAAAAGGTACTCCCAGAAATTTTCAAAAGACCGCGTGGATTTCGCCACGCGATCTTTAATTTGTATGTGATATTATAACAATACCCACGACAGGAAATGCATACATTATTCATTTTATATGCAAGTGGGAAGCAAAGGAAAAAAATAAATGACTAAAAGAGCAAGAACAACCGGGCTAACGATAAAGTACGCCGAACTTGCCGCTATGTATGGTTATGATCCCAGTGTTGTTAGCCGTGACTGGGTGGCACGTGGATTAGATTGCACAAAGACAATGCCCGAAATAACTCAATGGGTAATAGAAAATATCCTTAACCCTCTTAGAAATACAGATACCAAAGAACTAATTGAGAAAGAGAGATATCGTAAGTTAAAAGCAGAAGCTGCAATAGCTGAAATAGAATTAGAAGAGAAGAACGGCGAGGTGGTCAGTACTGTCTACATAGAGCAAGTACTAACACAATACTTGTTCCAGGTAAAAACAGCAATGCGTGCAATCCCATCAAAAGTCTATCTAGAATTATTTGCACAGACTGACGCTAAAGATCTAAGGGATAGATTAAAACAAGAAATAGACAGTACTTTGTACCAATTAGGCTCGATGGAATTTGAGCTACCGGAAGATATGGAAATCATGGAAGATGAATACGAACAAGATAAAAGTAACAAGGATACTAGCGAAGATATTACCGACGATTCGCCCGCCGAAGATTCAGAAAACAAGTGAGTGGATTAGTAATGGTGTAGTTAAGTTTGTTGACGGTCCTAATATGGGTCTTGATTGGGTTCCTTTCTCATTCCAAAAAGAACCTATGGATATTGCACAGGAGCGATCGACAAAGAAGATAGTACTCCAGAGTTGTTCACAGCTCCTCAAAACGACCATTTTACAATCAATCGCTTTTGACCTAATTGCAAATAATTCTTGTAACCTTGCATTTGGATCAAGTAGTGAATCCGAAATAAAGAAATTTAAAGATGGTAAATTCATGCCAGCCATCGAAACCAGTGAAGTACTGGCACCCTTAGTGACAGACAAAAATAATAAAAATGCTGCGAATAATTCGAAGCAAACGCAGCTCGTAAACGGAACTTTCATATATTGGTTAAATTTAAATACCCCAGGAAATCTTCGCGGTATCACTTGCCGGGTAGTATTGCTTGATGAAGTTTCAAACGTAGAAATTACAGATGAAGGTAATGCAATCAAGTTGGCAGAGGCCAGAACAAGTACTTTCGGTGATGATGCACTTGTAGTTGTTTCCAGTACTCCCCTCTATAAAGATGATTTGATTAATGCTGAATACAATTTGTCAGATCAAAGACGGTACTTTGTCACTCATACTTGTGGTCATGAATATACTTTTGAATGGGAACAGGTAGCATTTAGCTTTAAGCAATTAGAGAATGGTAGATCAATACCAGACAGTACTACTACCCGTTTGCTATGTCCCCATTGTGAAGCAGTAATAGACGAACATACACGGCATCAGATGGTGAATAAGGGGCGATGGATCGCAACTAACCCAAATGGTGAGAAGGGTGTAGTGGGGTATATGATCAGCCGTATGTACTCTCCGCTTAATTCAATCGAGGAAATGGTAAGTAAGTTTGCAGATGCTCTATACAATTTCAACCTACAAACATTCTATAACAATGAATTAGGTTTGCCGTTCGAAGATGAATACCAGAAAGAATTAGATGTAATCCAGCTAGAATCATTACGTGAAGATGAATTTAACTTACAAGCAATACCAGATAGCGTACTTGGGATCTGTATCGGCGTTGACCAGCAGAATGACAGACTGGAAGCTACGATACTGGGCTTTGATGAGAAGAATATATATGTATTAGGGCATGAGATCTTTTACGGTCACGATTGTACTAAGATTGAATCGCCTGCATGGGCAGAACTAGATGTATTTTGTAGGCAACAGTTTAAAACTGTAAGCGGTAGAGATATACCAACATTAGCAGTATTCGTTGATAGTTCTAACGGTAATGCAACGGCTACAGTACGGACATGGGTAAGAAAATCTTCTAAGTATCACCCTATCAAGGGCAGATCTACAACTACTGGCGAACTATTCAAGGCCAGTACAGAAGCAAAATATCCTCTACTTCTATTAAACGTACATGAACAGAAAAATAATATACGTAAACTTTTAAATTTAATGTTATCAGAGAGTCCAGAAGATTCACCAACTCAGTTACGTTTCAGTAGTTCGCTACCTTCAGATTATTTTGAACAGCTTAGTGCCGAAGAGCTGAAGCCAGCAGGGGGTAAATTAGTTTGGCGACTTAAGAAAAGCCAGAAGCGTAACGAAGCATTAGACTGTTTAGTGTATGCAATGATAGCGATCAGCTATTCCCTATCTGCACCAGTGATAGGTACTAGCCAACCTTTCAGAAGATTACGTGATCACAAATCTAAAGCAGAGAAAGATATAACTAAAACTATAAATAAAGCAGAAGAACCAATTCCCAAAACAGAAAAAAGAAAAACGTCTAGACGTACTGGAATGGGTAGTAACTGGTTCGGTAAATGATAAGGATATCGAATGGCATTATTACCAGAAAAGATTTATATGGTCACACAACCATATGAATTTACGGTAATGGTTCCCGCTAAAACAATTCTTGTAGTTAGTTTTACATCATCCGGTCTTAGTACTTCACTAGATAATTTACAGTCTGATACTTCAAAAGAATTTATTCTCCCATTGGCGATTAGTACGGCAAGCGAAATGCTATTTTGTACGCAAATTACTAATAACAATGTGAGTACTTTTACTTCTGAAGTTATCAACCCTGTATTGCATACTTCTGAATATGCTAAACTAAAACAAATGATTGATGAAATTGATGCAGTAATTGCCAATAAGATTAGTGGTGGGGCTAATTACAGTATAACAATCAATAATAAAACATTAGTAAGTGAATCTCTAAACTCCCTTGAAACCATGCGTGAACGCTACGTAAAGCGTGCTAATGCCTTATGGGCAAAGATGAACGGTCTTAACGTATCGGGTAATGGCAGGCCATTCAAGAGTATCACCGTGTTTAAGCCTAACACGTGGAGGACTCGCTAATGTTTTGGAATAATAAAAAACAAAAAGAAGTACTCCCAGAGATTAAACCAACTGCACAGAATCAACGCTCTGTAAAATCTAGCTCTCTGAAGAAAGATTTACAGGCAGTACGTAATACCTCTGTACTGAATTTTGGATTTAATTCAAATAGCGGTACAAATATCAACTACATTCTGATGAGATCATTAGCTACCTTTAGGGCTTTTAGCAGGGATGCAGTACTGAAAAACCCTATTGGACGAAAGTACATGAATTTATCGGTAGATGGTGTAGTTGGTAGTGATGGCATCTATCTTAAGCCTGCTGTAGAGCTAGACAAAGATGAAGAAGAACTCCATCAGATCAACAATACTTTAGAAAAGCTTTTTGACCGATGGGCATATTACGCTACTAACTTTAGTCTTGATGGTTCAATGTCTTTTGATAATTTTCAGCAAGTTTGCGAGAAGCTACGTATTCAGGATGGTGAAGTATTTGTAAGGATTCATAATATTGACGGCATGATTAAGATAGAAATCATCGATGCAGCTCGATTAACACAGGCTAATAACCAGTGGCTACCATCAGGTAACTTTATTAGTAACGGTATCGAATTTGATAAGTATCACCGCCCCGTTAACTACTTTTTCTGTGCTTACAATCCTGTAACTTATAACTATGACACAACTAATTATGAAGTAATTCCTGCTTCTGAAATCTGCCATTACTTTATTGCTGATGGGATTCAGGAACGCGGCATTCCAGATATGGTAGCAACGAGTAAACTAATGGAAGATCTTAAGAACTTTACAGAGGCAGCGTTAACAGCGAAGCGTGTTAGTGCTTCAAGCATGGCATTCATAACCAATAATAGTGATACCTCACAGGTCGATCTGGTAGATGGTAGTCGCGATGAAGTTACGCCTGTTTACACCGAATATTTTGAGGCCGGTTTTATAGGGGAATTAGGTAACAATCAGGATATCAAAACAATTTCTCCAGCTAATGGCGTAGATGGTATAGATCAATTTACTAATGAATTAATGAATCAGATTAGTATGGGCTTGAATGTTACTAAGCAAGCACTTCTCTCTGATACTTCAAATGCATCATTCAGTGCTGCACGATTAACTGAAAAGTTACAGCAAACTACATTCCGTACCCGTACTAATGTTCTTATTAGCAAAGTACTAAAGCCGATTTATATCGCCTGGTTGAAGAATGAGATGCTAAATAATACCAAATTAAACTTAAGTTTCTCAGATTTCGATGATCTATGTTGTGCTCGTTATATCCCACAGAAGCCTATTTCGCTCGATCCTGTTAAGGATATTGAAGCAGAAGTTATGCAACTTGATGCAGGGCTAAAGAGTAAAACACAAGTAATTGCAGAGTTAGGAGGTGATCCACGCAAAGTAATGGAAGAAATCGCAAAAGAGAAAGGTGATAAGGAAGATATCCAGGATGGAAATCAGGAACAACAACAAGAGGGAACTAACGATACCCCTACAGGCGATTGATATTGAATCGCGAACCGTTGAAATTGCATTTTGTAGCGAATTGCCAGCAAAGCGTAAAATCAATGACAAAGACTATAATGAAATTCTTTTATGTAGTACTGAACACGTAGATCTTCGTAGATTAAATCAGAATGCCGCATTGCTATGGAATCATGATCCTGATGCTATTATTGGATCGGTTCTTAATGCACGCATGGATTCAGATCGAATTGGCCGGGCTACAGTTCGTATTAGTAATACTGCTGAAAATATTTGGCAGATGATTCTAGAGGGAACATTAACACATATTAGCGTTGGGTATTTTATCAATGATTATCGTATTGATGGTGACAATATCATTGTAACGAGTTTTACCCCCTACGAAATTAGCTGGGTAACTATCCCTGTTGATCCTACCGTTGGGATAGGTCGTAGTCTTGATCCTAATGAAAACCCAATTGAATTGGAAACACTAAATAGTACTAGTGAAACAATTCAAGAGGGTGAACTCATGGAAGAGAATACTCAGGATATTAATGAACCTGAAAATGAACACGTAGAAGCTGAAGTCGTTCAAGAAGAAGTACAGGAAGAAGTACTCGAAAATGAACAAGAAGAAGCTGAAGTAGTTCTCGAAGAACAAACTCGTGCATTACAAAGTGATGATGAAATATTAGCAATCATTGCAAGTCGTCCAGACCTGCTAAATAAGCTAAACAGTACTGAAGAACCACTAAATAGTAATGAATTAACTAATACTGAAAATGAACGTCAGCTAGAGCTAACTTCTATCGGTAAAGTACTAAATATTGATGTGTCGGATGCAATCGCTAAAGGAATTAGCGTAACCGACTTCAAACGTCAAATTAATGAAAATAAAAATATCAAGGATGATAAAATGAAAAAAGATTTTACTCTAAAAAATGGCCTACGTTCATTTGCAAATGAAGAAGATATGTCTGCATTCGAACAGGGCAAACGTGGTTTGGTAGTCCCTACTAGTGCACTACGTGCTGTTAATACTACTGTCGGTGCTAATCTAATTCAAGAAACTATTGATTACGATTCATACATCGATATCCTTCGTGCTAATTCAGTACTAGCAAACTTCCCAATTACTGTGATCAGTGGTCTTGAAGGTGACGGAAAGCTATCTCTACCTGCACTTAACTCTGATTTTACTGATGCTTTCGGTTTCATTGAAGAAGATGGTAAATCCCCAGAAGCAACCCCAGCATATGGTAAAGTGACACTAGAGCCGAAAGATTTTACCGGTTCTGTTTATCTAACTCGTATTATGATGAAATCTACTGATGCTGCTGAACGTTATACTACCGATGCAATGATTAAAGGTGCGTCCTCAAGTCTTGAAAAAGATGTAATGGCTAAAGTAGTTTCCGAAGCGGTTAAAGAAGGTAACGTTAAAGAAGTTCCAGCACTATCTAACATTGATTTTGACGCAGTAGTGGATGCAATGGGTGAGCTAGGTTCTAATAATGTAGTTAGTTCTAAAGTTGTTGCTGTTATGTCGCCAAAAACACGTGCAGCTCTACGTAAGCAGGTAATTAAAGGAAATACCAGTGCTAAGTTCCTTGTAGAAGGCCAGGGTACTTCACAATTACTAGCGGGTGAGATTCCAGTAATCGAAAGTACTCTAGTAGCAGATGATCAAGTAATTTTGGGTGACTTTTCCCAAATCGTAATCGCACAATGGGGTTCAGATGTTGAGCTGGATAAGGATGAAACTACTTCACGTGATCGTGGTGGTCTTTATTTGCGAATCTGGGCAACTATCAACTATGCCCTAGCACGTCCAGAAGCATTCTACGTTCTACGTGTTGGAGCATAATGAATGAGAGCATTTAAGGATACACAATGTGATGTGTTTCTAAATGCTTTCGGTCAATCAATCCAAACTTCTACGGGAAGTACTTTTACTGGAATTGTAGAAGTACTTCCCGTTTCTATTGATGCGGTTGGTGGATTTATTGAAAGCACAGAAACATATGTAAGCATGAAACATGAAGATTTAACTACAGCAAATGTAGCACTTAATACAATTCTTATTATTAATGGTGTGCATTATGTGGTTTACAATATCGAAAATGATCATTCAGGAATGGTAAACGTATTCTATCGTACTGAACAAGGTCAATCCTTCGCAGAGGATTACTAATGGAACTAGTAAAAAAAGTTCGGCAGGTCATGAAGTTACTTATCAATGCCGATAAAAATATGACTACATCAAGGTATAAAGATGTTTTAAATGAGATAGCATTTCATTTCAGTTTTGAAAGTTTAGCTTTTGGTTCATCTCGCAAATCGGGATTGTTTACTATTCAGTACTTGGTAAGTCCAAAACCAGATAGTGGCAATACTGCACCATCAGTACAATATGATCAGATTATTAGTACTTTCGATAGGGAGAAAGCTAAAGCATTTAAAGATGCAGGTTTGATTATCCTTTCATGTACATATGAGCAAGGGGATATTGTGACCGATCCAGTATCTGGCTCTGTTAGTCTTGCCTTTACCATAAATATTCATGTTGCAGAAAAATCAAAATAATAAGGGAATATTCATGGCAGACATTTATACGGGTAATGGTCTTACATTATCCTACAACACAGATACGGGTAACCGTTCACCACAGGGAATAGGTAATGTAACTATCAATAATGTAGCAGTATTCCCCTCTCTACAAATTCAATCAAGAACAACAGAAATTGAGACATACGATAGTGAATACAGTTCTATACTCCTAGCTGAACAAGATACTGCACCATTAGATATTGTCGTTAATTATACAGGAGATGAATCACAGCTCTTTATGGATGAGTGCACCGAAAATCAGGAAGAATTTCAGCTCATCATTAATTATCGCCAGAGTGAAGGTACTGTAGATTATGCGATCCTTAATGGGGTTATAAGTGCCTCGATGCTCAATGGTGATCAAAATTCGGCAGTAACTAAGACCTATACCTTCCAACCCACTGAAGTTGTCAGCCGGGTAGTAACGGCAAACTCTCTACAGCCTCTTATGCAGGGCGATTATGGCGTTGGCAGTAATGGTAGTGATGTTCCTCAGTATGAGACTGACGTAGTAACCGGGAACGGCTTTATCAAAGTACCTTCAGGTATGGCGGGAAATCCAGCCAGTACTGATCTCATGGGCGTAGGTTTTGTAGATGCGGAAAGCACAGCATCCATAGCAATGACAAAAGCCGGTAGTTTAGGGATCTTTGCACGTAACCAGAATACTGCATGGACTCGTATCTATACCGCTACTCAAATGGATGCACGGTATGTACCTCTTACCAGAACAGTAAACCGTAAGCCCCTAACTACTGACATTGTACTGACGCCTGGTGATGTTGGGGCAGTACCAGTAGAACGTACTGTAAATGGATATGATCTGAGTAAGGATGTAGTACTAGGCAAGAGTGATGTAGGTCTGTCTGAGGTACAGAACGCGAAGCAGCTCGTGCAGGCCAGCAATCTCAGTGATGTACCAGACGTTCCCACAGCACGTAATAATCTGGGCTTGGGTTCGATGGCTACACAAAACGCAGACCGGGTATCGATCACCGGGGGCAATGCAACATTCAACAGTAGTGCTAACAATCCTCTTACGCTCTTATCAGCTAACCCTACTATCAAGTTTCAGGATACGGACGCTGGCAGTACTCCCTATGTGATCGTTAATGACCTACAGTCATTCCGCATTCAGGAGACCAATACCGGGGGAGCTAACGTTTTCTCCTATGATGCAGGAAATAAAACATCCGTTATCAATAAATTAGTGTTGGCTAATGCACTAGGGGTGGAATCTGGCGGTACGGGAGCCAGTACGGCAGCGGGGGCACGAAGTAACCTTGACGTGTATAGCAAGTACGAGAGTGATGTACGCTACGTAGACGGTACTGGCGATACTATGACTGGACAGTTAACAGTTCCTACATCACAAGGGGTTCGTACTGCTGCGAATGGTGCAATGTGGGCTTCGCTATCAAGCGAATCATCCCATGCAATGATCTGGCGTCATAACTACGATAGATCTATTAAAGCAGATGAATTTTTCGGTATTAACAGTAGTTCACAACTATTATTCCGTCAGGCTGTAGATAGTATGGGTAATGCTGTTGATAGAAAAATATACCATACTGGTTTTATCCCTACTGCAAAAGAAGTTGGAGCATTTGGTAGTAGTGTTAATGCATTACAAGCTGGAAATAATCTAAATGCTTTTGATGGTACGTTAGAAGGGAAGTACTACTGTAATTACAATGCAAATGCTACCTCTGCTAATAATTATCCAATTCAGGTGGCGGGTGTATTACTTGTTTATCAGAACAGTGCAATTACTCCTAACTCATGTACGCAATTATACTATCCATTTGAGCGTGACGAAATTTATATGCGTCGTTGCTACTATAGTTCTACTTCATCCGGCAATGTCTGGAGTCCCTGGGTCCGTACTTATGGTACAGCCGCAGACAGACGCAGTGATATGGGTCTTGGTAACAGTGCAGTACTGAACGTTGGTACAGCAGCGGGTACAGTGGCAGCGGGTAATGATGCGAGGCTCTCTACCATTGATGGTAAATCTGGTGGTGCTATTACTGGTAATCTCTATGCATCTCAGAGTAATGCCATTGGTGTACTTACTCAGACTGGCGGCAATAAAACAATTATTCTTCAGAATGCTTCTGGTGATGGTGTCACTGGTGGTTATGCAAATAATATTACAGGTAACTGGTATAGAGATTACTGGCAATTAGGGCTTGTACGATCAGGTACAGCAGCTATGACTAATATTCAAATGAATGTTGTATCACCAGAGTTAGGACAGGCAGCAAGTTTTATGTGGTATCCAAATGGTGTATCCCATTCTGAAAAACATACCGCAGCCCCTATGCCTGGGTCATGGAATAATCCAGGTCAAAGCTCATCAAGCCCATACTTCGTTAAAACTGCAATCGGTAATGACTCAGGATTCGCCCCTGGGATTACAGTTTCAACTCAGGCAACTACTGGATATGCATTATCTGCAACATTAGGCGTAATTTCTGGCGGTACATCAGCCTGGCCTAGTGTTGGCTTGTACTGTCTCGGAGATAATACATACGGTCGTGCATTCATCATCAACCCTGTTAATGGAGATATCAGTACATGGGCGTCTGGTGGTGGTTTCGATGGTCAAAGTTACATTTACCAGAAGAATCCAAATTGTGATATCAAATTAAAAGACGACGTTGATTACACTGATGGTAAAGCAGCTTTTGACAATATCATGCAGATCAAGCCAGCTACATATATATATAAAGCAGATGAAAAGCGTCGTGTTCGTCGTGGTGTAATTGCACAAGATATGCAGGAGATTGATCCAGAGTATGTGAAGCTTCTTAAGTTCAATGAAGAAATGGAAGATGAAGAAACTACTGAACAGCTTACCTTAGATAGTAATCCAATCATGCTAGATAACCTTCTTGCTACTAATTATCTGGGTAATATGGTGCTTGAACAGCAAAAGCAAATTGAAGAGCTAAAAGCTTTAGTGCAATCACTACTTGACAATAAATAAATACAATCGGGGTGAATGGATTTTACCCCATAATTAAAATTATATAAGGATATATAAAATGGCAATGGATATTTTTTCTGGTGCAAATCTTGTAGTTGAATTGGGTACAGCAGGGGCTACCGTAGCTACCGATTTTAAACAAGTGCCAGAAGTTGCGGCATTTACTGCTTCTGGTTTCGAAAGTACTGTAATCGATGTAGTGACTTTTAATAGTAAATACAATCGCAAACTATTAGGTACGAAGAGCATTCCAGATATCGAATTGAAAGTAAATTTCATTCCAGATAATGAAATGCATGAAAAATTAGAGCAATTAGCAGCTGATCAAAAACGCTGCCAGGTACGCTTAAGTTACTATGAGGACGAAACCCACACCACAGGCTTTTATGTAGTGTATACATGTTTCGTGTCCAGTACTACTCTTGCCGGAAACAAGGATGAAACAATTACTAAGTCCTATAACTTAGCTGTAGATGGCGGGGAAGTTAAGAGCGGTATTCTACCAGAAGCTTAATAAAGAAATAAATAAAGGGAAGGCGGAAGCTTTCCCTTTTTACTGGAGAATACTAAATGAATTTAAACGAACTAAAAAATAAATTACAACCTAAACTACATGCTTTTGATATTGAAGATACAACTATCTATATCCATCGTCCTACTGGTCGGGATTTTGAGCATTGTACCGACATCAAAAATACTCTAATTCTGTGTGTGAAAGATGAGAACGGTGATCCGATTTTTTCGGGTGAAGATATCGATGGGCGTATTAATGTTAACGCTATTGATTTTGTAATGCAGAACGAAATCTATGCTGCAATCATTGCATTGGTTAGTAATAGTAATACAGTAGATGAAATTGAAAAAAAGTAAGAGGTGATAACCAATTAAAGTACTTCTGCAAAATGGTTAATAAGCGAGGTTTATCACCAGAAGAGTACTATAACCTGGATAGTGAAGTACTCGATATGCTTATGATTTACGATGCTTATATAGAACCTTCCGGTACTTATGTTGATATGTTGTTTCATGCTCATAGTAGCTATATCACCTCGATCAATAATCCCAATATGACCAGTGAATCACGTAAAAAAATCACTGTTAAGGATTTTGATTTTCTGGATATTCTCAGTACTGAAAACCTATCAACTCTTGAAAAAGCTGAGAAGCGAGAGGCTGAGAATCAAGAGAAGCAAGCTAATAACATTCACGCATTGGGTGAATATATAAAAAGAAAAGCATTAGGAAAAAAATAAGAATGACAAATAATAATAGAATCCGATTCGATATTGATGGTGATACGTCCGGTCTGAATCGGGCTTTACGTGATGGTGAGAATGCATTACGTGATTTTGGAGATAATGCGGGTGGGATTGTTGGTGATCTTACAAGCCGTTTCGGCGGTATGGCAGGGGGATTTGCTACAGCAATGACCGGTTTAGCCGGGGCTACTGCTATAGGGATCGGCGGTCTAACTGCTATGGTCAATTCCAGTCGTGAATATGTCCGTGAAATGAACGAGATTAGCCGTAGTACTGGATTATCAGTGGTACAGCTTCAGCAGCTCAGTAGTGCTTTTGCAGGACTGGGACTACAGATCGATAAGCTTGGGGATTTCAATAAAGACACCCTTGATAAGCTTGGGGATAGTTTCAGGGCTGGCGGTGGTGTTGCAGATGATTTGAAAGAGTATGGATTAAACCTACAGGACTACAACAAGTATCTGAAACAGGCAGACGGTGGTATGAAAGCAGTTATTCATACCTTCTATGCTATGCGTGATGCTGGTAAGTCTCAGGCTGAGATAGTGAACGTCATGGAAACGCTTGCCTCAGACTCATCTCACATGATCAGTACCTTGCAACAATTCAAGAATGAAACTGAGGCAATGAACTATGTGCAGAGCCAGAACGCCGCAGTAAGTAACGAGGCCGCACAGAACTATGCAGAGTTTGATAAGAATCTGGGTAAGCTAACTACCCAGCTCAAGGGAACGGTTGCTGATGGTCTTAACCCCCTTGTCAACGCAATGAATGCATTAATCGACGCAGCTAACCAAAAACCACATGAAGCAGGATTATTTGAAGATCTCAATGAGCGTATCAAAACCTCGAAGGGGTCATTGCAGGATATGTTAGATATCTGGCAGCAGTTACGCCTTGCGGGTGCATTAAACTACCAGGGTGCAGCTCTTCATACGGGTAGTATGGATAACGGTAAAAGTAACGAAGCTGCTCAGAAGCAAGATAATCTTAAGTCTCTGATGACTAACCTTCAAAATGATATGGCAGTAGTTAATGCCCCGCGTGAGGGTTGGAAGGATAAAGCGAAGGAAGCTGAAGATGCAGCTAAGAAGGCAGACCAGGAACTTAAGAAGCGTGAAGCGGCAAAGAAGGCTGCCAACGCAAAACGTCTACAGGCACAGCGTAACCTTGAGGCAGCTCTAACACAGGTAGGTGAAACTGGGGCGGAGATACGCTTACAGCAGTTTGACAGACAGCAAAAGGCTCTTATCCAGTCAATTACAGACAGTGCTAAAACTCTTGGGATTCCGACAGATCAGTTAAAAAATTATATTGATAAAGCAAATGCAAGCGGTCTAACTAAGCGTAACGATTTGATCAACGGGATGATTGGCTATCAAGATCCAAATCAGGGCTTGAAGGATACAAATAATTTATTAAATTCCGGTGCGTTGGGTTCCAGCCAGAAAAATTATCTTGCAGATCAGCAAGCACAGCGTATCAGTGGTGATAATCCATTTAGCTATAACAATTCCGATCAGCTACTTGAGCAAAACAAGGAAGCTATGGATCTGGAGTTACAGCAGAATGATATGTTACTCAAAGGTCATGAAGACTATGAAAAGCGAAAAGCTGAGATTACTGCTAAGTATAATGCTCAGGCAATTACAATCAGTAACCAGAATGCACAAGATCAATTGAGTATTTTTGGTAATACGGCTGACTCCTTAGCTAATGCAATGGTTGCAGCGTTCGGTGAAAGTAGCGGGGCAGCTAAGGCCGCAGCGGCAGTATCACGCGGAATTACAATTAGTCAGACAATTTTATCAATCCAGTCAGCACTGGCCCAGGCATTAGCTACACCATTCCCGCAAAACTTAGCGGCATATGCACAGGTGGCATCTCTGGGTATGTCGATTATCAGTACTGCAAAGGGTGCAAGTGGTCAGTTCCACGGTGGGATAGATGAATTACCTTCAAGCTATGATAATAAATCATTTGTTCTGAAGGCTGGCGAACGTGTAGTACAGCCGGAGGCAAATAAGAAGCTTACTCAGTTCCTTGATAATCAGAGTTCTGGTAAAACAGAAGGGGATATTATTGTCAATGCACCATTGATTATACAGGGTGCAGTAGCAGATGATGATGCAAAGTTTCAGGAGATGTTGAAGAAGAATGCGAACTCTATAACTCAGGCAGTTAGGGACGCTCAGAAGCGTAACACATAATGTCGTGTGACTATCCTACGGATTTAATTTTATAGATATTAATTCTCTAAGGTAGTCACATAACAATCATAGAGGGAGCCAGGCACTCTCTTTTTATAAATACCTTATGAAATTAATGAGGTATTTTATGGCAAGTTTTTCAAAGAATGTGAAGGTTAATAACTTTCAAATCAAAAGCGTTGAGCCAATCTATAGTAATAAAACATGGACAGGTCAGCGAATCATGCGAAGTACTGGCATTCAGTACTATGAATTGCAATTCCAGCTTAGCTTTAATGTGGCTGATGTTGGTGAAATTAATAGCTTTCTCGCTCAGTACTCCCAGGGTATGCCCTTCACCTTTTCACTAGGTCATTTTAGTACTTACCGTGGATCGCAAACTGGTGCTTTAACTAGTGAAGTGCAAGCAGTTAAGGGTGCTCGTGTTATCAGTACTAATAACAATGCAATGGCAGTAGGTGAACTAATCCAGTTTACCAATCACAAGAAAATCTATCGAATCATTGAAAGTACTGGCAATACATTAACTATCTTTCCGGCACTACAAAACACCGTACAGGCAAGCGAACCGATTATATATGACAACTTAATGATCGAAGCCGTTCTAGATCCAGATAATGATTACTCAATGCCAATTACTAACATAATCACGCTACAGCTAAAAGCAACGGAGAATATTATCTAATGGATGAGAATATTTTAACGAATAAACAATTGCTAAGGTATTGGAACTTAGTAAGAGGCGGTAACAAACAACGCCTTACAACAATGGAAGTTATGAGTTTGGGTGTACATGTAACATGTTTCGATGTACTACCTAAAGGTTTGAATGGTTTTCACTGGACAGATTCACTTATTGATATTGTTCTGGACGGAAACAAGTACATTAGCTTTCCAGATATCATTACTGGTTCATTGCCATCTTTCACAGAAGAGAAAGGTATAAGTAATGATTCAATCAATTTCAAGGTTAGTAATGTCAACCAATCAGTACGGGCATTAGTTTTCGGTGGTAAGTTCAAAGATGCTCAGATGAATATAACCCTAGTAATCCTTAATCCCTATGACAGTACTGTATTGTATTCGATGCGTATGTTTAGTGGATTTATTGACTACGTGCAGGCAGTAGCTGATCCCAATCAGAAAAATAATGAAATGACCATATACGTTAACAGCGTATACAAGAAACTAGACAGACAACCACCCCTAATTGCAGCCAATTCGGTATATCAATCTCTCTATAAAGGTGATGAGTACTTTAGCTTGCTAGGCCAGGTGAATCAGGATCAAATCTGGCGGTACAAATGATACATAACAAATTAATGAAAATCATTCAGTACTCGATTGATAACCCTTACCAGTTTGGTGATAACGATTGCAACTTAATTGTACTCCGCATTATCGATTTGTTTGCAGAAACATCATTATCAATACGTGAATATACGAGCGTTAAAGAGGGTATAGAAGGACTTAATAAGGAAGGGTGGAATCATACCGGGGAAATTGTTGAGGCATACTGTGATGAGGTTACGCACGTTATTGATGGTGACATTTGGCTAGATCCAGATAACCCATTAATTATGGCAGTAGTAATAAGTGGTCGCGTTCTTGGAGTGAATGACGAACATAACGGTTTTGTACTTCAACCAATACCAAAAAAAGGAAAGTATTACAGAGTAAGGAAACAAGATAATGGGTAAAAAAATTGGCGGTTTCGTAGGTGCATTAATTACCGCCGTAGTGGTTGCGGCTGCCGTCTACTTTACGGCTGGAGTTGCTACTACCGCCCTCGCATGGGGGGCTGCTGCCGGGGCAATATCGCTTGTAGCAACAAGTATGCTAGGACAAATTGGTGTAACGGGATATGGTGATGTAACAGATACCCTTAGCCGAAGTACTTCGCCAACAACGGGGTTACCCGTAATATATTCTGGTGAGTTACCGCATAAAAATGGTGTATCCGGTGGCTCGTTTGTACTTACTGGTACTATCTGTACCTGGTACAACATACCTAACAGTGATTCACAATATCTGTTTAGTGAACAGGCAGTATGTTATACGGGCGTGCAAAATCATATTGAGCAAATCTATATCGATAATGAGCCAGTACTAGCAGTTCCAATTACAAGCGATGGGGTTGTACCTACTGCAAACATTGCAGGTAAGTATCAGGGACTATTGCAACTGGAAGTAACATTCGGTGGTGATTATAAAACTACTAAAACCCTAGCTAAACAATATGCCGGGCCTAAATGGACAGATAAATTCTTAGGGAAGGGTGTTTGCACCATTAGTGCAGTAATCAAGAAAACACAGGATTCTTTAGAGCAAAACCTATTAACAAATGATCAGTTTACGATGCAGGTTGAGCTTAAAGGGCAGGAAATTTTATCCCTTGTTACTGGTACTAAATTTGCTACATCAAATCCACCTTCAATAATTTATGATTATCTGACTAATACAATATATGGAATGGGTATTGAGCCAGCATTGATTAATCTCGATACGTTTATTGAAACTGCTGCATATTGTCATCAACTAGAATATTACGCGAACGGTGCGATAAGCTATCAAAGTACATATAAAGAAAACATTGAAAGTATCTTGCAAGTCTTCGGCGGTATTATGTATGTACATGCAGGTCAAATATGCATGACCACAGATCGTAAAACACTCTCTGTTGCATCGTTCGATGAACATAATATGGTTGGTTCAGTACAGATTACTACCAGTGGTGGTACTGATTATTTCAATACTGTTGATGCAAAGTTTATCAACCCATTATCGATGTACGCAAGTGATGTGCTACGTATCCCATCAGATATTACGACAGACGAAGCGATCAAAAGTGACGGGCAGGTAATCACCCTTAGCCGGGATTACTCATGGTGTTACGATCAGGATACATTGGCAAGGATGGTAAATGTTGATGTATTAAAAGCGAAGTATGCATTACGTACAATCAGCTTCACTACCAGTGAGGGCTGGGATCTCAAAGTATGGGATGCGATTGATGTTAAGAATGATGAGTTTGCCATTAATGGCAAGTTCAAAGTACTGTCAAAGGATGTAGCAACCGATCAAGAGAACGTAGGCTATGTAACTATCACGGCAGTTGAAGCACCTGATGCTATGTATGATGGTGTCGATCCGGGTATCTGGTCGCCGGGTGGTGTAATTAATTTCCCGCAGCTAACCGTTATACCGCCTACAGAATTAAATGTTAACCGTATGGGTAACATCACAAGCGGCTCTGTAGTGGAGATGAGCTGGAAAGGCAGTACCGATCCTTACCTACGGGGTTACTATGTCTACTATCGCCTCAGTGATGCAAGCAACTGGACGTATGCGGGTAGTACCTCAAAGTATCAGACCAATTATGAGTTATTCAATCTAAGCGATAGTGACCGTTATGATTTTGCCGTAGCGGCATACTCAAACATTGGGTTAGTCAGTGACAAGTTAACGCTACTGGGACTAGTACCATCCTACAGCTTTGCCTTACCTGCTGTAACTGGCCTTCACCTTGTAAACAACACAGTAAGTCAGTACGAGACGGATAGCGGCGATTTCAACATTGCATGGAACGATCAGACAAGCCTTAAGGTTAACGGGCGTACCTTCTCTGAGTACTTCAAACAGTACGAGGTAAGGATCTACAACGGTACTACTCTCGCGTATACCTACTTTACGCAGCAACCTAGTTTTGATTTTACCTTTGAGAAGAATGCCGCAAGGATTCGTAAACCTACCATTGGGATTATCGCAAGGGGCTATACAAGCGGTACGTACTCTGAAGAGGTCAAGATCACTGTTGAGAACAAGCAGCACAAAGCCCCAGCAGGAAGCTATAAGATTGCCCCTGGCTACAAATCTCTCTTTGTCGATTGGGATGATACTCAATTAGAGCGGGATTATGTGGGTACGTATATCACTATTCAGAATACAGTAAACAGTACTGTAACGAACATGAATACTGCTTCACCACAGTTCACAAGCTTCAATCTGGTTGAGGGTACATACAAGGTTAAGCTAGCCCATTACGATATATTTGGGATCGACAACCTAAACTATACACCAGAGAGTACAGTTACTGTCAGCGGTAATTTTCATTTCTCAGAACAGGATGTAGAAAACATTAATGACATTCTTAATCTTGATACACGTCTTTCTGATACGCTTGATGATGCAATTGCTGCTGCATATGCCAATACCAATACGGTAGTTACACAGACGAAACAGGAATTTGATAGTAAAATTTCTGCAAGCCAAACACTACTACAGACTCAAATCACCGATAATAATAGTGCCATGAGTCAGCGTATCGGTATTGTTGAATCTGGGGTAGGGGATAATAATTCGAAGATTGTTAATCTTACTCAGACAGTAGCAAATAATAACAGTGCACAGACACAATCAATCTCCCAGTTGCAAAGTACTTTCAATAATCAGATCGGTAGTGTTAATACACAGTTAAGTACTAAAGCTGATGCCGCAACGGTTAACAGTTCCTATACGATGAGTGTAAACGCAAATGGTGTAGTAGCTGGTTTTAAATTACTTGCCAGTACTGGAGCTACTAATACCAGTGCAATTTACTTTGCTGCTGATAAGTTTGTTATTGCACCTTCACAGGCTGTTACTACTAATAGCATTGCACCATTCGCTCTTACTAATGGTCAGGTATATTTAAACAATGCTGTCATCGCTTCAGGTTCAATTGGTTCAGCCCTGATTTCACAGGCGAGTATTAATAGTTTACACCTACAACAGGGTTCAGTTAATGAACTTCATGTCGTTGATGGCAGCATTACCAATGCAAAAATTGGCAACTCGATCCAGAGTAATAACTACTATCCAAACTATTCTGGTTGGCAGATCAATAAAGACGGTACTTTCTATATCAATGGTAATGGCGGCACGGGTAGAATAATCATCAATAATAACCAAATTATAATATATGACAATAACGGTGTCTTACGTGTACGTATGGGATTATGGTAATAAATAGGTTAGGGGGATAACCCCTCAATATCTTAAAGGAATATGAAATGAATAATAATTTAATTATCAATGGTGCTGCTTGTAAAGTAACCAGTAGGGATAGGGTTTTTTATAGCAATGGTTGGGCAGTTAACAGTACTGATCCTGAAAATCACTCTTTAAAAATCAGCAAAGACAAAATTGAAATAAAACCATGCATTAAGAAGGACTGAATATGTCACAAGGTCTTCAATGCTGGGATGAGTACGGAAGGTTAATAGTAGATGTTGGTGATTACAACATGCGTTATATCGGTACTGTTAATCTTAACGTCGGTCCTGGAGCTAATGCATGGTCTGTATCTGTACAGGGGATGCGTCAGAATGGATGGTTAGCAATATTGCGTACCAGTCTCTACTGGAATGATTATTACTGCATACCGGGCAATAATGCCTTCACAGTACAGTACCTACCTGTCTCATCACCGTACACGGCAACACTCACATTTGATATATACAAGTACGATGTTTAAGGGGGAACCATGTCAGGTTTCGAGGTTTACAATTCAAACGGTGCATTAACGATAGATTCAAATAATAAATCTATTGTTATGAGTACTGTTAAGGCGATGGGAGGATTGTCAGATACTGGTTTCTATCGGTTCAATAGTGCCCTGGGGGATGGTTCTGTACTGGGGTTTCTTGCGTCAGACTTCTTTCCCGTAACTGGGTTAAGGTGGTTTCAGCCTCAAGTTGATGGTAGCTACTGCTTTCCGGGTGCATCTCTCTATCAGGCCAATACAGGCCGTTTTATGATTTGTTCAAATGCTACAGCTATACAGAGCGGGTATCTTGATGTGTTCGATGCAGCAGGCCAACTAATCTGGAGTGCTGCCAGTGCCGGTACTATGCCACGGATAATGGACTTCTTTACTGTTCCATCATCACATGATCTTGCTACAACTTTGACATTGAATACAAAGTTTGCCGATCCGTGGATCTGCATAAGTCAGTGTCCCGGTAACGTGTCTGATGATGGTACGGCAGGGGGTTACTCTGGAATCATGATCCGCCGTCTTAGCTCAACGCAGTTCCAGCTACAGTACATCAACAGGAATCAAAAATCATACCGTACTGCTATGGGGAATAGCGGGGTACAAATAGCCCTCGCATACTTCACAGGGTACTAAATAATATAATAATAAAAATAATGAGGCAGTTTATGGAAATGGGCGTAATTATCTCTCTCATCATTTCTGGGCTTTGTCTACTCTGGACAATCTACCGTGATAAATCAGGTGATACTACTGAACTATTAGAACGCGTATCACAAGTAGAAACTAAGGTGCTTTTAGCTGAAAGTACTATAGAACGTCTGGAAGCAGAGCAGGATGAAATGAAGAAGATGCTCAGAGGGCTGGAAACACAGATTAACCAATTAAATGTTAAGGTTGAACGTATTTTAGCAATTCTGGAAAGTAACAAAGGGGCATAATAGCCCCTTCGTTATTTGTTTCTAAGTTGTGAAATCATACTATCTATTCGATTTGGGGTCTGACGATACCAGAGAGAATCCTTAGCCTGTTTAATCGCTTCACTGTAGTTTTGCGTTTTCAATGCTGTAATCATCTTCCTGAACTTCTGAACACCACCTAATCCTAACTGAAAGATCATGATAATAATAAAATCATTCCAGTCATCGGGTAGAGTAAGTTGTAGTACTTTCAAGTTGGTTCGTGCAATAGCAATATCTTTATCAAGTAATGCATCAGCTTGTGTTTCGGTAAGGCCAGTACTGAAATCTTCACCACGTTTAATCAAATGACCATAGCCAATAGTGGCGAACCCTTCACTATCATAATAAGGGTAAAATTTACCATTGCGGTAGTACTTCATCTTTGTCTGGTAAGCTACTGTTCCTTCATATTCCTTTAATCTTGTTTTTATATCCATTGAATAAATACCTTATAAATTATTAATAAAGGTATTTATATGTGTGAATGGAATTATGCTGATACCTGGACAGAACAGGATGTAACTGATGGTAGGTATGCTGGTTTTGTTTACATGTTTCAGTTTGAGGATGGTACTAGCTATATCGGGTCAAAGCAGATTTATAAGCGAGTTAAGGATCGTAAGAAGATTAAGATTACTTCAATAGAAAATGGGTGGCGTGAGTACACCAGTAGCAGCAAGGTTGTAAATGGTAAGATTGATAATGGTGATAACTATAAAAAAACTATCCTATGGTGCTTTCCTACTATGAACGAAACGCTATTGGTTGAAACCATTCTCATTCTTTCAGAAGGTCTAAAGCCCCATAATCTTAATCTTGCAGTTATGCATAAAGCAAGATTACCAACAGGTGAGAACAAACGCCGCTTACATGGAATAGTGCAGGAGCTACTTTCATGGTTAAACTGAAGGATTAAATATATATGTTAAAAGTAAAAATAAATGGATTGGATAACTCAAGGACTTATCTTAATAAAACAGGGGGGAAACTCGGTAGAAACTTCCAGAATGAAATAATCAAAAGGTCAAGAGAACTATCCATTAAGATGCAAAAAGATTTAAACGATTCTGTAGATAAAAGTGCAGTACCATTTACTAACCGTGCAGTACTGTTCCTCTATAGAAAGAAAGGTACTGGTGTTAGTACTACAATCATGATCAAAGATATTCAGGCTCATTACCTATATGAAGTACTGGTACAGCCAAAAGCTATTGATAAGTTCATACCTACCAGCAAGGCACGTTTAACCAGTCAGGGGAACATTGCAGGGCTAAAACGAAATCTCTCTAATGGTCGCTTCAAGGTCGTTAAGGGTAAGAATGGTAAAGAACGTCTGGTTGATACTAAACAGAAGAAGAAAGAGAAACGTGTGATCGCAGTACGTGAAAGCAAGAGGCGAAAGCTAATCTACGATTTCTATAGAAATGCAGAGAAGGGGGCAGTACTGATAATGAGTGATATACGTGGCTCGTTTATAGTTAAGAAGGGATAAGATGAATTTTGAAGAACACTATGGTGAATTGACTGGAGAAATCGAACTAAATGGCATAGTACCATATGCTAACAGTATGCCAATTCACAAATGCTTTCTAGGTAAGAAATTCCAGAAAGTACTAAAAAAGAAAAATATTAATATTGAATACTTTATGAATGTTTGCTTTGAAACGCAGCAGGATTTTACTGAGGGTGAGTTACTAACATGGTCACTACAGAGTGAAGGAATGGACGTTTACGCAATAGAGTGCAAGAAGCTCTTTGTGAAGGGTAAACACTTCTGGGTGTACTGTGTGGGGATCATTGAATGATAAGCGTACTATTTGAACTGATGAGGTCCGGGTTAGACTTCTTCTTGAAGAAAAAAACCATCGAAAAAGAAGTAACCCAAACTAAAGCGGATGGGCAGATTGAAACCAACAAAGAAGAGATTGAGAAAGTTACCTTTCACTGGCGTAACGCTCTGGGATTTGTGATTACCCTAATTATCCTCTACAACTGGATCATTGTACCCGTACTTGATGCTTTCGGTATTGTGGTAATTCAGGTTCCATTAGGCCAATTACTTCAGGTATTATTGATTATGGTAGGTGGAAGCTAAGAAAGCCCCTTATGGGGCTTTTTTGTTTATTTTTGCTTTAAAGGTAATTTCACCATTTTCATCATGAATATCATAAATTTCTACTTGGGGTTTATTTTGCTTCTTATTCCCTAGTTTCATGTCTATTAATACTATTACTGTCAAAAATGCGATTAAGATGCAGTAATAGATAGATTCATCAGAGCGAGCGTAGTCAAAATGCCATGCAAATAAAATGGATACTACTGCTATGACAATACTACATACGCACCAAATATCTATTGGTTTCCCACCATTTTTCAATACAAGTTTTTGAAGGTTATTAGCAACAAAGTTCGTACCAGCCAATACTGTTAGTACTAGAGATATGGAACCCAGAGCAAACATAGGCGTTTGCCAAAATATTTTTAGCAGACCAAAAAATGCTAAAACAAATAATACTAATACAAGTAATGGTTTCCAGTTCCTTTCCATAATCACCCTCGCTAGTTAATTTTTATTTAATTCCCAGAACAAACCTTAGCAAGGGTATTTTATGGTAAGAATTACAAAAAAGGAATCTGCCAATCATAATAGGGTGATGGAGTTAGTACACTCAGATGGAGCACTAACATACGATGAAAAGAGTTTATCCTCTAGAACTATGCAGGAGATGCAGTAGGTTCGACCGGAGCCTACTTCACCCCAGAGCTTTTATCAAATGACTTTATCATTGATGCTGGCAGTACTGGATGCTGCATTGAACTATGTGCAGGTATCGGAAGGCTATCGTTCGTTCAGTATCAACATAACCAACCTAAGCACATTACATGTGTAGTACAGGCTTTGTGTACTCTGGTGTTCGATGCTATGAAAGGTGTGAAAGTACTAAGTACAAAAGGTTCGCTCAAGATACTGGCTGAACGTTTGAAGCAGGGTGCGGTATCGATACCTCAATCTACCGTGATCAGGGGCATGGCACAAACGTAGTATGTGAAGTAGTAACAGTTGAGTACTGATGATTATGATTAAGAGAACATCTTATAAATATCTGATATCTAAGAATAAAATATGTCCAGATTTTTCGAAGTAAGCTAAATTTGAATGTTCCCATTGATTTAGTTATGCGTCCTTTCGTTTTAGCACAAGAAAAGAGCCGTTCATATGAATAGTGGAGGCTCCCGGAAGAGATAAGCTGAACGACGCTAGCTCTACTTCAGCACCGGAATGCAGCAACCCTTATGCCAGGTTGTGAACGCCAGCAGTTAACGCGCCCGCGATACACCTTCTTAAAATTAAGCGTAGATGGCATTTGCAAAACTTGCATTGGACGCCAATCTAATTTCAATGACATATCAATAACTCATCTGAATTTATTTTCTTTATAGATAAGGGGCGGTGCAGACGATTCATCTCTCTGTCATCTATCCGTAAGCAGGTTGTCATGCTAAAAAAGCATGCTGTTGCGTTCAGTTATATAATAATCAGTGAAAAAATTTGGGATGACGGAGGCGGGCGGTTACACTGCTCCCGCTGATTATTTGACTACAGGAAGGAAAGGATTGTGACCAAACTCAAATTTCTGGCGCTTGGTGTATTTATCGCATCATGTGCCGCAACGGCAAACGCAGCGGGCCCCTGGTCGATTGGTGCGGGTGTCGGTGTGCTTGAGACGCCTTATAAAGATTACGATCGCGATGTTGCCCCCGTCCCGGTGATCAACTACGAAGGCGAGAACTTCTGGTTCCACGGCCTCGGCGGCGGCTACTATCTCTGGAATGATGAGAGCGATAAGCTCTCTGTCACCGCTTACTACAATCCGTTCCACTTCCGGCCGAAAGACAGCGATGACTGGCAGCTGCGCCAGCTCGATAAGCGTAAATCTACGCTGATGGCGGGCCTGTCTTATGTGCATAACACCCAGTACGGTTTTTTACGCACCTCGCTGGCGGGTGACACGCTGGATAACAGCAACGGTATCAGCTGGGATCTGGCCTGGCTCTACCGCTACACCAACGGTGGCCTGACGCTGACGCCGGGGATCGGTGCTGAGTGGAGCAGCGAAAACCAGAACGAATACTACTACGGCGTCTCGGGACATGAGTCTCGTAGCAGCGGTCTGCGTACCTACGATCCGGACAGCGACTGGAGTCCTTACCTGGAGCTGAGCGCTAGCTACCGGCTGAACGACAGCTGGAGCGTGTATGGCTTAGGCCGCTATACCCGTCTGGGTGATGAGATCAAAGACAGCCCGATGGTTGATAAGTCCTGGGCCGGGGTCTTCTCTACCGGTGTGACTTACAGCTTCTAACGTTTATACTCAAATCATTGTGCATTTCATATGCACGATCCGGACATATCAACAGGGCGCTTGCGCCCTGTTTGTTTTACGGCAGGGCAATCATTTCAAGGTAATCATTTAGGAGAAATATCCCAGGAGGAAACCATGACAGAAAAACGTGTGCAGTTTGCCGACAGCCAGCCGCTGGCCGCGATCGGGCAGGGCACGTGGTATATGGGTGAAAACCCCCGTCAGCGACAAAACGAGGTGGCAGCGCTTCGGGCAGGGATCGATCTCGGCCTGACCCTTATCGACACCGCTGAAATGTACGCCGACGGTGGCGCAGAGGTGGTGGTAGGCGAAGCGATTATGGGCAGGCGCGACGAGGTGTTTTTGGTGTCGAAAGTCTACCCGTGGAATGCGGGGGGCCAAAAGGCGATTGCCGCCTGTGAAGCCAGCCTGCGCCGTCTCGGCACCGACTATCTCGATCTCTATCTGCTGCACTGGCGGGGTAACTACTCTCTGGCCGAAACGGTAGAGGCCATGGAGACCCTGATCCGCCAGGGTAAAATTCGCCGCTGGGGCGTCTCCAATTTGGACTATAGCGATATGCAAGCGCTGTGGCGCGTTGAAGGCGGTCAAGCCTGCGCTACCAATCAGGTGCTGTATCATCTCGCTTCCCGTGGCATTGAGTACGATCTGCTGCCCTGGTGCCAGCAGCACTCTCTGCCGGTGATGGCCTACTGTCCGCTGGCTCAGGCTGGACGCCTGCGCGATGGCCTGCTGGAAAACGCTACCGTTCGGGAGATCGCCCACGGACATGGCGTAAGCGCCGCACAGGTGCTGCTGGCATGGGTTATTCGTCATCAAGGCGTGATGGCGATCCCGAAGGCCGCGAGCGTGACGCATGTGAAGGAGAACGCTGCCGCGCTTGAGTTAACCCTGACCGAAGATGAGCTCAACCGACTCGATCGTGCCTTTCCGGCACCGGAACACAAAACGCCGCTGGATGTGGTGTAGAGAAAATTGCCCTCTCTGGGTGAGAGGGCATAGCGTGTTTATTGATTAACGCTTGTTCACGCGAATAGTTTGCGCCAGGCGGGACGGCTTCTCTTCGGTGGTTTTCTGCGGAACGGTTACGCAGGCAGACTCCACGCAAACAAAGGTCTTATAACCGTCGTCCGGCATGTCGGCCATGCTGACAGAGAGCGCCGGGCCTGGGTTCCAGCCTACCACGTTGCTGTGATGGTGATGGATCACGTCAATTGTGCGATTCAGCGCACCGTCATGGATCACGCTGCACGCTTCCGGGTTCAGATAAACACGGTCGGTACGGTCCGGGAACGCCTGCACGCCGTCGGCCAGGACATCTTCCTGAGCGTTGTTTACCTTATCGATAAAGCGATCGCCCAGCCCGCTCACCTTCACCGCTCCGATGTCGCCCACGTTAAAGTAGGTGTGCAGGGCGGAGGTGGTCTCAAACTCGCCGTGGGCTTCCAGCTCAATCTCACAGGTCTGGCAGAGCTTAAAGCGGGCAAAGAGGGTGAAATCGTGCGGCCACTGTTCACGGGTTGCGTCGCTGCTTTGCAGTTCAAAGGTCAGCACCACGCCGTTCTCATCTTCGTTATGGGCGGTAAGCGTCCAGGGCAGGATGCGGGCGATACCGTGAGCGGGCAGACCCTGCTGCTGCGCCGGGCCAAACCACGGCCAGCACACCGGAACGCCACCGCGCAGCGCCACGCCATTTTTGAACGGCGTATTGTCGCTCAGCCACAGCACCTCCTCTTCGCCTGCCGGTTTAAACGACAGCAGATGCGCGCCCTGCAGGGCAAAAGAGGCTTTCACCTGCGGGTGATCGATGACAATCAACTCCAGCTCGTCCAGCTGACGGCGGGAAATGACCGGGGTAATGTTTTCGACTACCGGAAGAGCAAAAATTTTATTAATCATATTCGTTTCTCAATCCTCTGTCTTAAGCCAAAAAAAAGAGCGACCGAAGTCGCTCTTAAGTTGAGTGTCACATCTTATTTGGAGATGTGAGCAATCAGGTCCAGTACTTTGTTAGAGTAGCCGGTTTCGTTGTCGTACCAGGAAACCAGTTTAACGAAGTTGTCGTTCAGTGCGATACCTGCTTTGGCATCGAACACGGAAGTGCAGATTTCGCCGTTGAAGTCGGTGGACACAACGTCGTCTTCGGTGTAACCCAGAACGCCTTTCATGTCGCCTTCAGAAGCGGCTTTGATAGCTTTCTTGATCTCTTCGTAAGACGCTGCTTTTTCCAGACGTACGGTCAGGTCAACAACGGATACGTTCGGAGTCGGAACGCGGAACGCCATACCAGTCAGTTTGCCGTTCAGTTCTGGCAGTACTTTACCTACTGCTTTAGCAGCACCGGTAGAGGACGGGATGATGTTCTGGGATGCGCCACGGCCGCCGCGCCAGTCTTTGTGAGACGGGCCATCAACGGTTTTCTGGGTAGCGGTAGTCGCGTGAACGGTAGTCATCAGGCCTTCGATGATGCCGAAGTTGTCGTTGATAACTTTCGCCAGCGGTGCCAGGCAGTTGGTGGTGCAGGATGCGTTAGAAACGATGTCCTGACCTTCGTATTTGTCAAAGTTAGCGCCTTTAACAAACATCGGGGTGTTGTCTTTAGACGGACCGGTCAGAACAACTTTTTTCGCGCCAGCAGTGATGTGCTTACGAGCAGTCTCGTCGGTCAGGAAGATACCGGTAGCTTCAGCAACAACGTCAACGCCGATTTCGTCCCATTTCAGGTTAGCCGGGTCTTTTTCAGCGGTAACACGGATGGTTTTGCCGTTAACAACCAGATGGCCGTCTTTGACTTCCACGGTGCCGTTGAAACGACCGTGAGTTGAGTCATACTTCAGCATGTACGCCATGTAGTCAGCGTCTAACAGATCGTTGATGCCAACGATTTCGATGTCAGAACGTTCCTGAGCAGCACGGAAAACAATGCGACCGATACGGCCAAAACCGTTGATACCTACTTTGATAGTCATATATTCCACCAGCTATTTGTTAGTGAATAAAAGGTTGGCTGTAAAATTACAAAAACCTTACGCAGCGTCAAGCGGAATCGTGTCAATCATTGCGACAAATCAATCCTGTGCATAACCTTTGCGCGGCGACGTCGTCTCACTATTCCAATCAGCTACAACCCGTATGGGGTCGCCGGCGTGGATTTTAAAGGGCATGCAGGATAAAAACGTGAAATAGATCACAATTCCTCCGCTACATTTTCGCACCGCCTAAGTTTAGAACAAAAGTCAGGACGCCACTGTTAATGTTTTGTTAGAATCAGACAAAAGATGTAAATGAACCTATAGCGAGAAGCAAGCATATGGCTAATGAATCCTCTCAGGATGACCTGAAAAACAGCCTTACTGAAATGCAGTTTTATGTGACGCAAAACCACGGTACAGAGCCGCCGTTCAGTGGTAAGTTGTTGCATAACAAGCGCGAAGGCGTTTACCACTGCCTGGTGTGCGATGCTGCCCTGTTCAACTCCCAGAGCAAATATGACTCCGGCTGCGGCTGGCCGAGCTTCTATGAGCCGGTGAGTGAAAATGCGATCCGTTATCTTAACGATTACTCACATGGCATGCAGCGAATTGAGATCCGCTGCGGCAATTGTGACGCCCATTTAGGCCATGTTTTCCCTGATGGTCCGCAGCCGACCGGGGAGCGTTTCTGCGTAAATTCAGCCTCTCTGAGCTTCAACGATGAGGCCGATGGCGAGCAGATTAAGGGCTAAGGAATCGATTCAGCAAATTATTCCACGAGAGCGGGTGAACGATGGAAATTAATGAGCTTGTTGCCAGCATGACGCCTGAGGTGTATCAGCGTTTGGCGACCGCTGTTGAGACGGGGAAATGGCCTGATGGCGTGGCGCTGACCCCGGAACAGAAAGAGAATAGCCTGCAGCTGGTCATGCTCTGGCAGGCGCGTCACAATACCGATGCGCAGCATATGACCATTGACACCAACGGTCAGATGGTGACGAAGAGCAAACAGCAGCTGAAAGAGGAGTTTGGCATCGCGCCCAAACCGATCGCGACATTCAAGTAATGCGTGGGTAAACGCCGGGCGGCACTGCGTTTGCCCGGCCTACACACTGCTGTAGGCCCGGTAAGCGGAGCGCCACCGGGCGTTAATTAGGCGTGCGTCTCTACCCAATCTGCCAGCGTATAGAGCGTCGCGCCTTCGGACGCCATGTCCATAAACGCCTGGGTGCTATCCTGCTTGCCAATATTGACTCCCCGGCAGCCGTCGGTAATCAGATTGACCTGATAGCCCAGCTGTAGGGCATCCAGCACGGTAAACTTCACGCAGTAGTCCGTGGCCAGACCCAGCACGATAAGCTCGGTGACGCCGCGCATGCGTAGCCAGGCATCCAGGCCGGTCTTCTGCTTATGGCCGTTGTCAAAAAAGGCGCTATAGCTGTCGATGGTCCGGTTTTCACCCTTGTGAAAAACCGCGTCGATGGCTTTTTGCTGAAGCAGGGGATGCAGTTCAGCCCCTTCGCTTCCCTGTACGCAGTGATCGGGCCAGAAGGTTTGCGGTAGATTGTCCAGCGTTCCCTGAGTATAGGGCTCTACGCCGTGCTGGCTGGCGAAGCTACCGTGATCGGCCGGGTGCCAGTCCTGACTGGCTACCACCGCATCGCCACGGGCTTTACACCAGTCGATCAGCGCATTAGCCACGTCCACTACGCTATCGCCCTCCGGCACCGCCAGCGCACCACCGGCGCAGAAATCGTTCTGTATATCCACCAGCAAGAGTGCTCGTTGCGTCATCACAGGCTCCTTATTCGTCCGGGGTTAGCTCGCCGCGCAGGTTCTGGGTCATCGCCTGACGAATGGCGTCGGCATCCAGATCCTGGCTCAACAGCCAGTGTAGCTTAGTCAGGGTCGCTTCAACCGTCATGTCCGCACCGCCGATGACCCCCGCATGCGCCAGGGCGTTACCCGTGGCATAGCCGCCCATATTCACCTTGCCAGACATGCACTGGGTGAGATTCACCACCACAATGCCGCGCGCGCTGGCCGCCTCCAGCTCTCGGAGAAACTCGCCGTTCTGCGGCGCATTGCCTACGCCGTAGGAGCGTAGGATCAACGCCTTCACCGGTTGGCGCAGGAAGTTGCGCACCACGTCGGCCGAAATCCCAGGATAGATCGTGACCACGCCGATTGGCTGGGGGGTGATGCGGTGAACAATCAGCTCGCCATTACAGCCCGGCGCGCCAGGGTTGCCGAGGCGGCGAATATGGATCCCGGCCTCCAGCAGCGGCTGGAGGTTAGGGGAGTCAAAGGCGTTAAAGCCGTCCGCGTGGGCCTTGGTGGTGCGATTGCCGCGAAACAGACGGTTGTTGAAGAACAGCGTCACTTCGTTAATCGGGAAGTTTGCCGCCACGTAGAGGGCATTGAGCAGGTTAATCTGCCCGTCCGAGCGCAGTTCAGCGAGAGGTATTTGTGACCCTGTCACAATTACCGGCTTGCCAAGGTTCTCCAGCATGAACGACAACGCCGAGGCGGTGAAAGCCATGGTGTCGGTGCCGTGCAGAATGACAAAGCCGTCGTAGCGATCGTAGTTAGCCTTGATGTCGTCCGCGATATGCTGCCAGTCTTCTGGGGTCATATCTGACGAGTCCATCAGCGGATCGTATTCGTGGATCGTAAAGTCCGGCATCTCCGGGCGATGGAACTCGGGCATCAGCGCCAGCTGGCGTTGCAGATGACCAGAGACCGGAATGTAGCCCTGCTCCGAGCGCTGCATACCAATGGTCCCGCCGGTGTAGGCGACGTAAATTGATTTTTTTTGCATGGTTGTCAGTTCTTGTACCACAAAGAAAATCCCCCCGGTGGCGGGGGGAGATGTGTTATCGAATGTTGGCGCAGGTCAGGCAAAACGCGTAGCGGCTTTGCGGATCGTTAAACACCGCCAGCTTATCGGTCTCGGCTTTTACCGTATCCGCCGCCGCGGCCAGCGGGGCAGGCAGATACGCCTGCAAGGCCTGCGGCAGCATGGCGCGGATCTCACCGGAGAAGCCGTCCATCATGCGGGCCAGGAGGGTCGGCTCGTCCTGGTAGTACTCGATGTGCCACTGCTTCAGCTTCGCCAGCTCGGCGGCTTTCGCCACGGCATCGTCAAAGTCACCCAGCGCATCCACCAGACCGTTGTTTTTCGCATCCTCACCGGTCCAGACGTGACCCTGAGCAATCTTGTCTACCTGCTCCGGCGTCGACTTACGCGCTTGGGCAACCAGGGAGATAAAGCGCTGATAGCCATTTTCGATGCTCAGCTGCATCAGCTGCTGCACCTGTGGCGGCAGGGCTTTAGTGACTGAGACATCCGCCAGCGGGGAGGTCGCCACGCCGTCGGTGTGGACGCCCAGCTCATCAAGGCTCTTCTCAACGGTATTGATCACCCCGAAGATACCGATGGAGCCGGTGAGCGTGCTGGGGTTAGCCACGATGTAGTTGGCCGGAGTCGAGATCCAGTAGCCGCCCGATGCCGCCATTCCGCCCATGGAGACCACCACCGGTTTGCCCGCCGCTTTCGCTGCGGCCAGTTCGGCGCGGATCACCTCTGAGGCGCTGACGCTGCCGCCAGGGCTGTTAACCCGCAGCACGATGGCTTTAACATTAGGATCGATACGGGCGTCGCGGATCTGCGAGGCCGTCGTGTCGCCCCCGACGTTGCCCGCCGTCTCTTCCCCGTCCATGATGGCGCCGTTGGCAAAGATCACCGCCACGCTGCTGCCCACCTCGCTCGGTTTTTTCAGCGGATAGTCATACATGCTGATGGCGCGATAGTTTTTATCCTCATCGCTCCAGCCAAACTGTTTAACCAGCACTTTTTCCGCATCGGCGCTGCTGCCCAGCGTATCCACCAGCTTGTTGTCCAGCGCGTATTTGGCGGTATCGCCACCGACTTTGCTCAGGCCATCCAGCACGCCCTGCGCGCCAGGGAAGACCTGCTGCGGGGTAATCTGGCGGTTAGCGGCAATCGTGCCCAGATAGTTCTGCCACAGCTCGCCAATCCAGCGGCTGTCCGCTTCGCGCGCGGCGGGGGACATATCGTCACGGATAAACGGCTCAACGGCGGACTTATAGGTACCGACGCGGAAAACGTGGGTCGAGACCTTCAGCTTGTCGAGCAGGGATTTGTAGTAGAGGCCGTTGGTGGCAAAGCCGTGCAGATCCACCACGCCCTGCGGCGAGAGCCACACTTTATTGGCAAAGCTGGCAAGATAGTACTGCCCCTGGCTGTAGTTATCCCCGATGGCATAGACTGGCTTGCCGCTGTCGCGGAACGCCTTCAGCGCCTTACCGATGTACTGCATTGAGGGCTGATCGCCTCCAGCAAAGTTTTTCAGATCGAGGACAATCCCGGTAATATTGCGGTCGGCCTGTGCCTGACGGATGGTCTCCACGATATCAAACAGGGAGTTCTCCTGCATGCGGTCTGAGCTCGCGCCAAACAGCTGGCGACCCAGCGCGCTGAGCTTACTGCTGCTGGAGGGCTTATCCACTACCACGCCCGTGATATCAAGAAGCAATGCCCCCCGACTGGTATGCTCAGCCGGGCCAGAGCTCAGCTGCATCCAGATGCCGACGCCTACCAGAATCAACAAGATGAAAAAAATGTTGAACACCAGTTCGCGCACAAAATTGAGCGCTCGCCACGTCCATTTAAAGAATCCGGCAATAATACGCCAAAGGGTTCGCATGTCTTCTCCCTAACCTGTTTAACAACCACCGCACCCCGTGCGGGAATGTGCGGTTATCCTAATTACCCGGCGGCCTCTTGTCAGCAGGAATCACCCTCGACGCTGTAACAAAGTTCCCGCGCATGATAATTTTATGCCCAAATTTGATGACAGGAGTTAACTAATGGACGCACTTGAACTGCTCGTTAACCGTCGTAGCGCCTCCCGGCTGGCTGAACCTGCACCGGCAGGCGAGATGCTGGAAAATATTTTGCGCGCCGGCATGCGTGCGCCGGACCACGGTACGCTGCAGCCGTGGCGCTTTTTCATCGTGGAGGGGGAAGGGCGCGAGCGCTTTAGCCAGCTGCTGACCCGCGCGGCCACCGAGGCCGGACAGGATGAGAAGGGTATCGACAAGGCTCGCGGCGCGCCATTTCGTGCTCCGCTCATCATTGCAGTGGTCGCACACTGTGAAGCGCATCCGAAGGTGCCGCGCTGGGAGCAGCTTCTCTCCGCAGGCTGCGCGGTCATGGCGATGCAGATGGCGGCGCAGGCGCAGGGCTTTAACGGCATCTGGCGCAGCGGGCCGTTGACCGACAGCCCGGTGGTGCGCGAAGCGCTAGCGTGTCGCGAGCAGGATCAGATCGTGGGCTTCCTCTACCTTGGCACGCCGCAGCTAAAAGCCGCTACCACGGTGAGCATCCCGGACACATCCCCTTTCGTCCGCTATTTCTAAGCGCTACCATAGCGCTATTAATGAGTCAGGAACCGTATTGACAGGAGATGTCCATGAGCGAGCAGGCTATTCGTTTAACACAGTACAGCCACGGGGCAGGCTGCGGGTGCAAAATTTCGCCAAAGGTGCTGGAGACCATTCTGCACAGCGAGCAGGCGAAATTTGTCGATCCGAGCCTGCTGGTAGGCAATGAGACGCGGGATGACGCGGCGGTGTACGATCTCGGCAACGGGACCTCCGTCATCAGCACCACCGATTTCTTTATGCCGATCGTGGATAATCCCTTCGACTTTGGCCGCATCGCCGCCACCAACGCCATCAGCGACATCTATGCCATGGGCGGTAAGCCGATCATGGCGATCGCGATCCTCGGCTGGCCGATCGCCACGTTGCCGCCGGAGATCGCCCGGGAGGTGATCGAGGGCGGACGCTTTGCCTGCCAGCAGGCGGGGATTGCGCTGGCCGGGGGCCACTCCATTGACGCCCCGGAGCCAATTTTTGGCCTGGCGGTCACCGGCATTGTGCCGACCGCGCGGGTGAAGAAAAACAGCACCGCCGAGGCCGGGTGCAAGCTGTTCCTGACCAAGCCGCTGGGGATTGGCGTTCTGACCACCGCCGAGAAAAAATCGCTGCTGCAACCTGAGCACCAGGGACTGGCCCGGGACGTCATGTGCCAGATGAACATCGCTGGTGCGGCCTTTGCAAACATCCCTGGCGTGAAAGCCATGACCGACGTCACCGGCTTTGGACTGCTCGGTCATCTGAGCGAGGTATGCCAGGGGGCGGGCGTGCAGGCGCAGGTACGCTATGAGGCAGTGCCCAAGCTGCCCGGCGTAGAAGCGTACATTGCCAAGGGCGCAGTACCGGGCGGTACACAGCGCAACTTTGCCAGCTACGGTCACCTGATGGGGCCAATGCCAGAGGCGTGGCGGGATCTGCTCTGCGATCCGCAAACCTCCGGCGGTCTGCTGCTGGCCGTCTCGCCGGAGGCGGAGGAGGAGGTGAAAGCCACCGCCGCCGAGTTTGACCTCTCCCTGAGCGCCATCGGCGAGCTGGTGACGGCCCGTGCCGGTCGCCCAATGATTGAGATTGTTTAATGCGGTTGTTTATTGCCGAAAAACCGAGCCTGGGCCGCGCCATTGCCGACGTGCTGCCCAAGCCGCACCGCAAGGGCGACGGCTATATCGAGTGTGGCAACGGCCAGGTGGTGACCTGGTGCATCGGTCACCTGCTTGAGCAGGCGCAGCCGGATGTCTATGACAGCCGCTACGCCCGCTGGAGCCTGGCGGATCTGCCTATCGTGCCCGAGAAGTGGCAGCTGCAGCCGCGCGCTTCGGTCACCAAGCAGATCAACGTGATCAAGCGTCTGCTCGGCGAGGCCAGCGAGATTATCCACGCCGGTGACCCGGATCGCGAAGGCCAGCTGCTGGTGGATGAGGTGCTCGACTACCTCCAGCTGCCGGCGGAGAAGCGCCAGCGGGTCCAGCGCTGTTTGATTAACGATCTCAACCCGCAGGCGGTAGAGCGAGCCATTGGCCGCCTGCGCGCCAACAGCGAGTTTATTCCGCTCTGCGTCTCGGCGCTGGCGCGGGCAAGGGCCGACTGGCTTTACGGCATCAATATGACCCGCGCCTGGACGCTGCTGGGGCGCAACGCGGGCTACCAGGGCGTGCTCTCGGTAGGGCGCGTGCAAACCCCGGTGCTGGGGCTGGTGGTGCGCCGCGATGAAGAGATCGAAAACTTTGTCGCCAAAGATTTCTTTGAGGTGAAGGCGCATATCGTTACGCCGAAAGAGGAGCGCTTTACCGCGCTCTGGCAGCCGAGCGAGGCCTGCGAGCCGCATCAGGATGAGGAGGGGCGTCTGCTCAACCGGACCCTGGCAGAGCACGTGGTTAAACGCATCTCCGGCCAGCCCGCTCACGTCACCCGCTATAACGACAAGCAGGAGTCGGAGCCCGCGCCGCTGCCATTCTCGCTCTCTTCGTTACAGATCGAGGCGGCAAAGCGTTTCGGGCTGAGCGCGCAGAACGTGCTGGATATCTGCCAGAAGCTCTATGAGACCCATAAGCTGATCACCTATCCACGCTCCGACAGCCGCTATCTGCCGGAGGAGCACTTCGCCGGACGCCATTCTGTCATGAAGGCCATTGGCGTTCATGCCGCGGATCTGCTGCCGCAGCCGGTGGTGGATATGGATCGGCGTAACCGCTGCTGGGACGATAAAAAGGTCGATGCCCACCACGCTATCATCCCCACGGCGCGCAGCAGCACGGTAAACCTGCACGACAATGAAGCGAAGGTTTATGGCCTGATTGCCCGCCAGTACCTGATGCAGTTCTGCCCGGACGCGGTGTTCCGCAAGTGCGAGATCGAGCTGGATATCGCCAACGGTAAGTTCCTGGCGAAGGCGCGTTTTCTGGCTCAGGCCGGGTGGCGAACCTTGCTCGGCAGCAAAGAGCGTGATGAAGAGAACGACGGCACGCCGCTGCCGGTGGTGAAGAAGGGCGATGAGCTGCTGTGCGAGAAGGGTGAGGTGGTTGAGCGTCAGACGCAGCCGCCGCGGCCCTTTACCGATGCGACGTTACTCTCGGCGATGACTGGGATCGCACGCTTCGTGCAGGATAAGGATCTGAAGAAGATCCTGCGCGCTACCGATGGCCTGGGGACGGAAGCGACCCGCGCCGGGATTATTGAGCTGCTCTTTAAGCGCGGTTTCCTGCACAAGAAGGGGCGGAGCATTCTCTCTACCGATGCGGGGCGGGCGCTGATCCACTCCCTGCCGGAGATGGCCGCCAGGCCGGACATGACCGCCCACTGGGAGTCGGTTCTGACGCAGATCAGCGAGAAGCAGTGCCGCTACCAGGACTTTATGCAGCCGCTGGTGGGCACGCTCTATCAGCTGATCGACCAGGCACGCAGCACGCCGGTTCGCCAGTTTAAAGGGATCGTTGCGCCGGGCGGCGGTGCGAAGAAATCGTTTAAAAAGAAGAAGAGTTCGGCCTAAAATCTGCGTAAAGCCCGGTGGCGCTGCGCTTACCGGGCCTACAACGGCTCGAAACGTAGGCCGGGTAAGGCGCAGCCGCCACCCGGCGTAGCCGTAGAATTAAATTACCCCTTGTCCAATCATCGCATCGGCCACTTTTACAAATCCGGCAATGTTTGCCCCACGCACGTAGTGGGTCTGTTTACCTTCGCCACCGTACTCCACGCAGGCGTTATGGATATCCAGCATGATATGGTGCAGGCGGGCGTCCACTTTCTCTGCCTTCCAGCCCAGACGCGCGGCGTTCTGCGCCATCTCCAGACCAGAGGTGGCGACTCCGCCCGCGTTGGCCGCTTTACCCGGCGCAAAGAGCACGCCCGCCTCAAGGAACAGATCGGTGGCGTCGATGGTGGTAGGCATATTCGCGCCTTCCGCCACCGCCTTCACGCCGTTGGCAATCAGCTGGCGGGCCGCATCAACGTCCAGCTCGTTCTGGGTCGCGCACGGCAGGGCGATATCCACCGGCACGGACCACGGCTGTTTGCCTTCCAGCCAGACCAGACCAAACTCGCGGGCATAGTCGGCCAGGCGGCCATCGCGGCTGGCTTTGATTTCGCACAGGCGCGCCAGCTTCTCCGCCGTGAAGCCAGCTTCATCTACCACGGTGCCGCCGGAGTCGGAGGCGGTCACCACGCGGGCACCAAACTCCATCGCTTTTTCGATAGCGTACTGTGCGACGTTCCCGGATCCAGAGACCGCCACGCGCATCCCTTCGAAGCTCAGGCCGTGACGCTTGAGCATCGCTTCGGTGAAGTACACCAGGCCGTAGCCGGTCGCCTCGGGGCGGATCAGGCTGCCACCGAAAGAGAGCCCTTTGCCGGTAAAGACGCAGGCGCTGTTGTTGGAGAGCTTTTTCATCATCCCCGCCATAAAGCCCACCTCACGTCCGCCGACGCCGATGTCGCCCGCAGGCACGTCGGTATCTGGCCCCAGGTGACGGTACAGCTCGGTCATCAGCGCCTGGCAGAAACGCATCACTTCGCCTTCGCTTTTGCCCTTGGGATCGAAATCGCTGCCGCCTTTGCCACCGCCCATCGGCAGGGTGGTGAGGGCGTTTTTAAAGGTCTGCTCAAAACTGAGGAATTTCAGAATCGACAGGTTCACCGAAGGGTGGAAGCGCATACCGCCCTTAAACGGGCCGATGGCTGAGTTAAACTGCACGCGCCAGGCGCGATTCACCTGCACCTGATTTTTATCATCAACCCACACGACGCGAAACTGGATCACGCGCTCCGGCTCTACCAGGCGTTCAAGCAGCGACATCTGACAATAGCGCGGGTTTGCCTCAAGGAAAGGCCAGAGGGTAGTCATCACCTCGCGAACGGCCTGAGCAAACTCGCTTTGATGCGGGTCGCGGCGTTGGACATGGGTTAGAAATGATTCCAGAGAGCGTGCCTGATCCATAGAGATAAGTTCCTCTTATAATAAATTATGTGCGTTGTGTGAGCGTTTTAGCATCGTTTTCGACTATACCACCCGCACCGCTTTGCCAGGCAAGCGAAAAGTTAACCCGCTAAGGGAAATTTATAAGCGGGCCTGAGTCATAACTAAAAACGATGGGCAGATAAATTAAAGGAACCGGCACGGTTTACCGTTATAGTGATAATCAGCACAAAAAAGGAAATTCGTCGATGAACCGTTACGTGATTGCTCTGCTTGGACTTTTATCCGCTGGTGCACAGGCCGACCGCATTCGCCCCGATGTGGAAGTTAACGTCCCGCCGGAGGTGTTTAGCTCAGGTGGGCAGCGCCCGCAGCCCTGTAATCTGTGCTGTATCTATGAAGATCGGAACTATTCGGAAGGGGCAGTGATCAAGGCGGAAGGCGTCCTGCTACAGTGCCAGCGCGACGAGCGCACGCTGAGCACTAATCCGCTGGTCTGGCGGCGGGTACGGGAGTAGGTGTAGCGATCCGTAGGCCGGGTAAGGCGTAGCCGCCACCCGGCGTTACCGTTGTCCAACTCAGAGCGTAAAGCTGGCCCATACCGGCGCATGGTCGGAGGGTTTCTCCATGCTGCGGATATCGTAATCGATGCCCGTCTCCTGGCAGCGGCTCGCCAGTGACTGGCTGGCCAGCAGCAGATCGATACGCAGCCCGCGGTTGTCATCGAACCCTTTTGAGCGGTAGTCGAACCAGGAGTAGCGATCCTGCGTTTCCGGGTTCGCGTGGCGGAAGGTATCCACCAGCCCCCACGCCAGCAGGCGACCCAGCCACTCACGCTCTTCCGGCAGGAACGAGCATTTGCCGCCGCGCAGCCAGCGTTTGCGGCTCTCTTCACCAATGCCGATATCGAGATCCGTAGGGCTAATATTCATATCGCCCATGATCAGCACCGGGCTGTCCTTCTGCAGCTCGTTATCCAGATAGCTCTGCAGATCGGCGTAAAACTTCGCTTTGGCCGGGAATTTTGTTGGATGGTCGCGGCTTTCGCCCTGTGGGAAGTAGCCGTTGATCACCGTGATATTGCCGAGGGCCGAGGGGATTTCCGCCATGATGATCCGACGCTGAGCTTCGCCGTCGTCACCGGGGAAGCCACGGCGCACCGAGACAGGGGTCTCTTTGGTGAGCAGCGCCACGCCGTAATGCCCTTTCTGGCCGTGATAAAAGACGTTGTAACCCAGCTTCGCAACCTCTTCGAGCGGGAACATATCGTCGTGAACCTTTGTCTCCTGCAGGCCAATCACGTCCGGCTGGTGTTTCTCTACGATGGCCGCCAGCTGATGGGGGCGCGCACGCAGCCCGTTGATATTAAAAGAAACAAATTTCATATTGTCTGCCACATAGCAATAAGTAAGCCCAGATGTTAACAGAAAAATCGCAGTGTATCCGCCCTGGATTTTTTATGCGTATTACGCCCTAAAAAAGGGCGGTCTGCACCGCACCGGGGCACGCAACGGCGGTAAGTTTCGCTTGCGATCACACTTCCAGAATTAAATTTTATACCTGCATAAATCTGCTGCTCTCAGACACCGCTATCGGCCTTCTTAGCAATATTATTCACTTTATATGCAATTTTAGTGCATAGCGCTCTGCTGTAACTTATTGATATTTCGTTACCGCTCCGGCGTTATGCATTTTTATCGCTGGCTGGCACGATGCGTGCAATCTACATTCACAGGGCCGATGTTCACAATAATTAACATATTAACAACGTTTCATTTACCTGATGAGGTGGCTATGTCTTTGCCCGTTACGCGTGAGAGTTTCGATGAGTGGATGCTGCCGGTTTACGCCCCCGCGCCTTTTATTCCCGTTCGCGGTGAGGGTTCCCGCCTGTGGGATCAGCAGGGGAAAGAGTATATCGATTTTGCTGGCGGCATTGCCGTTAACGCCTTAGGCCATGCCCATCCGGGGCTGTGTCGCGCCCTGAGCGAGCAGGCGGCCCGGTTCTGGCATACCGGCAACGGCTACACCAACGAGCCGGCGCTGCGGCTGGCAAAACGCCTTATTGACGCCACCTTTGCCGATCGGGTCTTCTTCTGTAACTCCGGCGCGGAGGCCAACGAGGCGGCGCTCAAGCTGGCGCGTAAATACGCGCACGATCGCCATGGTGCGCAGAAGAGCGGCATCGTTGCTTTTAAAAATGCTTTCCATGGCCGGACGCTGTTTACCGTCAGCGCGGGGGGCCAGCCTGCCTACTCGCAGGATTTCGCTCCGCTGCCACCGGATATCCACCACGCGGTGTTCAACGACATCGCCTCCGCGCAGGCGTTAATTAACGATGATACCTGCGCCGTGCTCGTTGAACCTATTCAGGGCGAAGGCGGCGTAGTGCCTGCGAAACCAGAGTTTTTACAGGCGCTGCGTGAGCTGTGCGATCGCCATAACGCGCTGCTGATTTTCGACGAAGTGCAGACGGGTGTAGGGCGCACCGGCGAGCTGTATGCCTATATGCACTACGGCGTGACGCCCGACGTGTTGACCACGGCTAAGGCCCTCGGGGGCGGTTTCCCGATTGGCGCGATGCTGACGCGAGACGAGTACGCCAGCGTGATGACCGTCGGCACGCACGGCACCACCTACGGCGGCAATCCGCTGGCCGCTGCCGTGGCGGGAGAGCTGCTGGATAACGTCAATAACAAAGCCTTCCTGGACGGCGTAAAGCAGCGCCAGCAGGCATTCGTCGAGCAGATCCAGGCTATTAATGCCCGTTTAGCGCTGTTCAAAGAGATCCGCGGCATCGGCCTGCTCATTGGCTGCGAGCTGGATCCCGCCTGGGCCGGTAAAGCCAAGCAGATCGCCCAGCTAGCCGCCGAAGAGGGCGCAATGGTGCTGATCGCCGGGGGCAACGTGGTGCGCTTCGCCCCGGCGTTGAATATCAGCGAGGAGGAGATCCGCACGGGTATGGAACGCTTCTCCCGCGCCTGCGAACGATTTCTAGCGGGGTACGCAACATGATGGTGATCCGTCCGATTGAGCATAGCGATCTACCCGCCCTGATGCAGCTGGCGGGAAAAACCGGCGGCGGGCTAACCTCGCTGCCTGCCGACGAGGCCACACTGGCGGCGCGTATTACGCGGGCGCGACAGACATGGCTGGACGAACTGCCAAAAAGCGAGCAGGGCTATCTGTTTGTGCTGGAAGATACCGACAGCGGCACGGTGGCTGGAGTCTGCGCCATTGAGGTTGCGGTCGGCCTGAACGATCCCTGGTACAACTACCGCGTCGGAACCCTGGTGCATGCCTCCAAAGAGCTCAACGTCTACAACGCGCTGCCTACGCTGTTTTTAAGCAACGACCATACCGGCAGCAGCGAACTGTGCACCCTGTTTCTCGATCCCGAGTGGCGAAAGGAGGGCAACGGCTACCTGCTCTCTAAATCGCGCTTTATGTTCATGGCTGCGTTTCGCGACCGCTTTAACGAAAAGGTGGTGGCGGAGATGCGCGGCGTGATCAGCGAGGATGGCTACTCGCCGTTTTGGGACAGCCTGGGCAAAACCTTCTTTTCGATGTCCTTCAGCCGGGCCGATCGCCTGTGCGGTATCGGGCAGAAGGCGTTTATTGCCGAGCTGATGCCCAAACATCCGATCTATACCCAGTTCCTGTCGGCAGAAGCCCAGGCGGTGATCGGGGAAGTGCATCCGCAAACCGCCCCGGCGCGCGCCGTGCTGGAGAAAGAGGGTTTCCGCTACCGCAACTATATCGACATTTTCGACGGCGGGCCGACGCTGGAGTGTGATATTGACCGGGTGCGCGCCATTCGCAAAAGCCGCCTGGTGGAGGTCGCCGAAGGGCAGCCCGCGCCAGGGGAGTGGCCGCTCTGCATGGTGGCTAACGAGCAGTATCAGCAGTTTCGCGTCATGCTGGTGACCGCTAACCCGGATACCGAGCGGCTGGTGCTGACCGCCGCCCAGATGGACGCGCTTAAATGCCAGCCGGGCGACACCGTGCGCCTGGTACGTCTTTGCGCCGAGGAGAAAACAGTATGAGCTTATGGATTAACGGCGACTGGGTGACCGGTCAGGGCGTTCGGCGTGAGAAGCAGGATCCGGTAAATGGCGATCGGCTCTGGCAGGGGAACGATGCCGATGCCGAGCAGGTGACCCAGGCATGCCGGGCCGCCCGCACCGCGTTTCCCGGCTGGGCGTCGCAGCCTTTTGCTGCTCGTCAGGCCGTGGTGGAGAAATTTGCCGCGCTGCTGGAGGAGAATAAAGGCGCGCTGACGGAAATCATCGCTCGTGAGACGGGTAAGCCACGCTGGGAGGCGGCGACCGAAGTGGGGGCCATGATTAATAAAGCCGCTATCTCCGTAAAGGCCTGGCATGTGCGAACCGGCGAGCAGCAGACGGAAATGGCAGACGGTGCGGCAACCCTGCGCCATCGACCCCACGGCGTGCTGGCCGTTTTTGGGCCCTATAACTTCCCGGGGCATCTCCCCAACGGGCATATCATTCCCGCCCTGCTGGCGGGCAATACGCTGGTGTTTAAGCCCAGCGAACTGACGCCGCACAGCGGCGAGGCGGTGGTCAAGCTCTGGGAGCAGGCGGGCCTTCCCGCTGGCGTGCTCAACCTGGTACAGGGCGGGCGCGAAACCGGCCAGGCCCTGAGCAACCTGCCGGATCTTGACGGCCTGCTCTTTACCGGCAGCGCCAGCACCGGCTACCAGCTGCATCGTCAGCTGGCCGGACAGCCGGAGAAGATCCTCGCCCTTGAGATGGGGGGAAACAATCCCCTGATCGTGGATGACATCGCGGATCGCGATGCCGCTGTGCATCTGACCATCCAGTCAGCGTTTATTACCGCGGGCCAGCGCTGTACCTGCGCCCGTCGCCTGCTGGTGAAGCGCGGTGCGGAGGGTGATGCCTTCCTTGCCCGCCTGGTCGAAGTTGCAGGCCGTATCGTACCCGGTAGCTGGAACGCCGAGCCGCAGCCGTTTATTGGCGGGCTGATCTCTGAGCAGGCCGCTGAGCAGGTTTACCAGGCCTGGCAGGCCCATGAGGCACGCGGTGGCAGAACGCTGCTGGCACCGAAGCGTCTCAAGGCAGGAACGTCGCTGCTCAGTCCCGGCATTATCGATCTCACCGGCGTCGCGGACGTACCGGACGAGGAGGTCTTTGGCCCGCTGCTGGGTGTCTGGCGCTACGATAGCTGGGAAGAGGCGGTTACGCTGGCGAATGCCACCCGCTACGGGCTGGCCTGCGGTCTGGTCTCGGCGGATCGTGAAAAATTTGACGCGCTGCTGCTAGCGGCGCGGGCCGGGATCGTTAACTGGAATAAGCCGCTAACCGGCGCGGCAAGCACCGCACCCTTTGGCGGTATCGGGGCGTCGGGCAATCATCGCCCCAGCGCCTGGTACGCCGCCGACTACTGTGCGTGGCCGATGGCGAGCCTGGAGTCACCCAGCTTGATCCTGCCAGAGACGCTCAGCCCAGGGCTGCACTTTACGCCAGAGGAGGGAGCATGAAGGCACACGAGGTAAACTTTGACGGCCTGGTGGGGCTGACCCACCACTATGCCGGGCTTTCGTTTGGTAACGAGGCGTCGACAAAGCACCGTAATCAGGTGTCGAACCCGAAGCTGGCGGCGAAACAGGGCCTGCTGAAGATGAAGGCGCTCAGCGACGCGGGTTTTCCTCAGGCGGTGATCCCACCTCAGGAGCGGCCCAACGTCGCGGTGCTGCGCCAGCTGGGATTCAGCGGCAGCGATGAGCAGGTGGTAGCTAAAGCGGCAGCACAGACGCCGGAGCTGCTCTCAGCGGCTAGCTCGGCCTCATCCATGTGGGTCGCCAACGCGGCCACGGTCTGCCCCTCTGCCGACGCCATGGACGGCAGGGTGCATCTTACCGTCGCTAACCTCAACAATAAGCTTCATCGCTCAAGTGAAGCGCCGACCACCGAGGCGCTGCTGCGGGCTATTTTCCGCGACGAGGCTCGCTTCGCTGTGCATCCGGCGCTGCCGCAGGTGGCGCGCTTTGGCGACGAGGGGGCGGCAAACCATAACCGTCTCGGCGGCGAATACGGTGAGCCGGGTCTACAGCTCTTTATCTACGGGCGCGAGGAGCAGGGTCACGCGGCACCCGAGCGCTATCCTGCGCGTCAGACCCTGGAGGCGAGCCAGGCGGTGGCGCGCCTTAATCAGGTTCATCCGGATCGGGTGATGTTCGCCCAGCAAAACCCCACGGTCATTGACGAGGGGGTGTTTCACAACGATGTGATTGCGGTAAGCAACCGCCAGGTGCTGTTCTGCCACGAACGCGCGTTTGTTAAGCAGTGCGGGCTGCTGAGTCATCTGGCGGAGCGGGTACCCGAATTTCAGGCAATTCAGGTGCCGGAGGAGGTGGTATCGGTGAAGGATGCCGTGGCGACCTACCTGTTTAACAGCCAGCTCCTGAGCCGGGCGGATGGCTCAATGGTGCTCGTCGTGCCCCAGGAGTCGCAGGAGCACGCAGGCGTCTGGCGTTACCTCAACGGCCTGCTGGCGGAGGATAATCCGATCCGCGATCTGAAGGTGTTCGATCTACGTGAAAGCATGGCGAACGGCGGTGGCCCAGCCTGCCTGCGTCTGCGCGTGGTGCTAACGGAGGCGGAGCGGCAGGCGGTTAACCCGTCGGTGATGATGAACGACGCGCTTTTTAATCAACTTAATGGCTGGGTAGATCGCTACTATCGGGATCGTTTAACTCAGGCCGATCTTGCCGACCCGCTCCTGCTGCAGGAGGGCCGGGAAGCGTTAGACCAGCTGTCTCAACTGCTGGACCTCGGCTCGGTCTACGCTTTCCAGCGCTAAGGGAGACGCTATGCATGATTTTCTCGCTTTAACCCTGGCCGGGACGCATCCTGATCGGATGCGAGGTGACACTGTCACCTTTAGCTGGCGCTGGCACGGTGAAGGAATGCTGGAGCTAACGCCGCATCAGCCGGTGGCGCGCGCCCTGGTGCTCTCGGTGGGCATCCATGGAAATGAAACCGCGCCGGTAGAGATGGTCGATGGCCTGCTGGGCGCATTGTTCACCGGTTCACTGGCGCTGCGCTGGCGCATGCTGGTGGTGCTGGGCAATCCTGAGGCGCTGCGAACGAACCGGCGCTATCTGCATGTCGATCTCAACCGCCTGTTTGGCCAGCGCTGGCAGCATTATCCCCCCAGTCTGGAGACTGAACGCGCAGCGCAGCTTGAGCAGGCCATGGAGCGCTTCTTTACTGATGGCAAGACAGAGACGCGCTGGCATCTCGATCTGCATACCGCGATACGCGGCTCGCATCACCCGCGCTTCGGTGTTTTACCCGCCCGTAAAACGCCGTGGGATGAATCCTTCCTGCACTGGCTGGAAGAGGCGGGGCTGGAGGCGCTGGTCTTTCACCAGTCGCCGGGGGGCACCTTTACCCACTTTAGCTGCGAGCGCTTTAACGCCCTGGCCTGCACCCTTGAGCTGGGGAAAGCGCTTCCCTTTGGCGAGAACGATCTTAGCCAGTTCGCCGTAACCCGTGATGCGCTGGCGGCGCTGCTCAGTGATACGCCCTGGACGAGTCAGCATGCGCCGGTGCTGCGCTATCGCGTTGCCCAACAGATTACGCGCCACGGGGAGCGTTTCCGTCTCTGCATGCCTGCCCAGACGATCAATTTCACACCGTTTAGCGCCGGTACGCTGCTGGCTGAAGAGGGCGAGACGCGCTACGTGGTGCAACACGAGACGGAATATGTCTTATTTCCGAATCCAAACGTCGCATCGGGCCTGCGGGCAGGTTTAATGCTGGTGCGGGTGGCGTAACGAGAGAGGAATAGAACGGCAGCCCAGGACATTATTGCAGACTATTCTTACCAAACTGCTTTATTAATAATCGCTGGAGGAGTATGCTCCTCCATATTGCCTTCAAAATCATCAGCTTGAATATTTTTGCTACACCTCTCCATCTTTTTTCCATATTGTCTTCACAATTGCGCAGAAACTGTTTTTTATACTTTCACTGTTTTACCGTTGCACTGATTAATTGACGAAAAAGGTCGTAAAGTTAATCTCGTCAACACGGCAACGTGCCGTAAGTAAGAATAACTGAAAGAAGGATGAAGACTATGCGTAAATTAACCGCTCTGTTTGTTGCCTCTACCCTGGCGTTCGGCGCTGCTAACCTGGCTCACGCTGCTGAAACCACTACCGCACCGGACAACGGCGCAGTGATGCACCATAAAGGCAAAATGGGTCCGCATCACGACATGATGTTTAAAGACCTCAACCTGACCGACGCGCAGAAGCAGCAGATCCGTGAGATCATGAAGAGCCAGCGTGACCAGATGAAGCGTCCATCTCTGGACGAGCGCCGCGCCACCCATAGCATCATCGCCAGCGACACCTTCGATAAGGCGAAAGCCGAAGCGCAGATCGACAAAATGGCCGAGCAGAACAAAGCCCGTATGCTGGCGCATATGGAAACCCAGAACAAAATCTACAACATCCTGACGCCAGAGCAGAAAAAACAGTTTAATGCGAATTTTGAGAAGCGTCTGACAGAACGTAAAGCACCAGAAGGTAAAATGCCTGAACCTGCTGAGTAACTCAGTACACTTTCTTAAGACCGCCGGTCTTGCTCACATCCCCCCATCGGGCTGTGGGCAGGCCCGGCGGTTTTTTTTGCGTTAAATAATCAATGTAAATACTTTCTTAATTGGTAAGAGGTATTATTCATACGATAAATAACCACATTATTTATTCTTAAGTAAATTCCTATGCAACCCGTCTTTAATTCACGTCTCACTCTTTTTTATGCATTGAAGCGCAAATTAAGAACGTATCGTTTTGGACTTTTTTGATTAGAATTTTATAACTTCTATCGGCTGGTTGTTGTTTGATAAATATGAATTTTTCAATTCAGTAAAATCTGATAGAGGTGGTGATAAATAGGTTGTTGCACAGGTCAGCCTATAACTTTTCCTTTTAAATTTAGCATCCTACGATGCCATCCCTATTTCTCTCCTGGATAAGGTGACACGCTATGAGTATCGATATTGCAGCATCCCTTAATGAGCGTCAGCGTGATGCTCTTCTATCCTATTATCTCGGTCAGTATGTCCCTGCCAGCGGTAATGACGATCTGGTTAATCTGGTGCAAACCCCGGAAGACGTCTATGAGTACTTGCTGATTGACCCACTGGTCAGCAACGCCGTACCCACCTCTCGTGTGGCGCAGGCGATGTCGAGTATTCAGCAGTACATCAACGGCATCACCATGAATATGGAGCCGGGCTACCAGACCCAGTATCTTGATCAGGACAATATTACTAGCTGGAAAGAAGGACTCAGCCAGTACGATATCTGGGCCGGTGAGGTAGAGTTAGATACCTACCCGGAGAATTATATTGACCCCACCCTGCGCCAGAGCCAGACCGCCTACTTTAAGGATCTGATCACCGATCTGAATCAGAACACCATTAATAGCGACACGGCCCAGCAGGCGGTCATGAACTACCTGAACAAGTTCGAGCAGGTGGCGAACCTGACGATTGTGAGTGGATATCTGGACAGTACCGATCAAACAGAGGGTATCTATTACTTCTTAGGTAAATCTACTACCTCACCAGTGCAGTACTACTGGCGCTCATTCGATATGAGCAAGAATGTGGATAATGTGGTTTCGACCAGCGCCTGGTCGGAGTGGTATCCAATGAATACTGCAATTAATGAGGATGCGGTACAAGGCATACCGAGACTGACCTACTTTAATAACCGGCTTTACATCTTTTGGTTTGAGCGAACCAAAGGTGGGAATATAGGGGAGGGGACGGATGTAGAAACATACGATCAAATTACCACCTATTCATCCTATTGTGATTTCAGTAATACATGGTCATCACCTTATAGTCTCATGAGTATAGATAATAAATCTATATTGGAAGATGACACTATTGATTTTTATTATAAAGATTTATTTTCGTCATCTTCATTATGTACAATTTGTTTATATAATGAAGCGAGTGATTGCCTGACGGTTTCACTTTATGATGCATCGACATCAGAAACAAGTGCATCTTCAAACGGATATAGTGACTTTTCTCTTAATATTGACTACTGGTTTAATGTAACTGTGGTGCAATCAAAGGCTGACGGGAGCGTACCCTCTCCCTTAGCCCAGTATCAATACTTTTATATGACGAAACCCAGTGATGGAAGTTTAACTCAGTCGCAGATGCGAATTCAGTCAGCCTTTAGCTATGGGCTTTATGACATAGTAAGTGTAGATCTCCAAAATGACAATGTCATTGACGATTTTAATGGATTCTCTAAATTTCCAGCTCTTTCGGTATCAAACTTTGAAATTTTATATGATGCCAATAATTCATTTCAGGTGAAGGGATCTATACCTAAATCATTTTCTTCAAAATTTTTCAACACCTTTTCTTGCTCTGATCTTACTTTTTATGATGTTGGTTCTTTCCCAATTTACCCTACGGGTACCATTAATTTTGACTTTATCCCGGGGCTAATGTCATATACTAATATTAAATATATTTGCGATGATTATGATTATGATGAAACCTACACGCATAGTGAAACTACGGGCAGTGTGGATGGATATGTGGCAGCTCAGTTTGATTATACATTATCTACAGCTTGGAATTTCACGTCAGGTAATAGCTATGATATTGAGGATATTGTTTTTAATGGTGATGGGTCTGATTGTAATACATATTGTTTTATATTGGGTTATCTCCATAATGGTTATTTTTGGAGTGGATTAGCAACAAACTATTTCCCTTTGGAATCGCAAGTGTCTGTCACTAATCCATGGAATTTCTCCGTGTATGAAGGCAGTTCGGCAGGCGTTTGGGGTGGGGGAAATATACTTATAAATGATACGCAGCAAGATTATATGGCTGAAGATGGTCAATCCTGGAGCTTTAGCTTTTCTGATTTTTCTGATAATGAGATGTCTTCATCATTAATTAACAGGTATATATCATTTGGCTACACCAATAGTATAGGTAGTACTATTCATAAAGAGTATCTTTTAACACTGCAACAGTCAGCGAGTGTGCCCGTTACGCCTTATATTTCAGCTTCTGCAAGTTATGATTCAGGTACGGCGGTGTATATAAATTTCAATAATGATGTATTTACTGATGGCTCAGCTATTATGCCCATTCGCCTTAACACCCTCTTCGCCAAGGAGTTAATCAACAAGGCCAGCGCCAGTATGCAGGCCCTGCTGAACTGGGACACCCAGCTCACCCTCGAACCCGGTATGACCAACGACACCGCCGTGCCGATGGACTTCAGCGGCGCGAACGGCATCTACTTCTGGGAGCTGTTCTTCTATATGCCATACCTGGTGGCGTGGCGTCTGAGCCAGGAGGAGGAGTACAGCGACGCCCTGAGCTGGTACAACTATATCTTCGACCCGGCTGCCCGCGGGCGTGACAACAGCAGCGACATCCGTAAACAGTACCCGGAACCGGACTACTGGAGCGTGCGCCCACTGGTGGAGAGCGCTTCATCTGCCGCCCAGGCCACTGCCGGCTGGTTAACCACCGATCCGGATGCGATAGCCTCGGCCTGGCCTGTGCACTACCAGAAGGCGGTCTTTATGGCCTACGTCAGCACCCTGATGGCGGCGGCTGACGCCAGCTATCGTCTGCTGACCAGTGACGGCCTGAGCCTCGCCCGTTTACAGTATGGCCAGGTGAAAGACCTGCTCGGCATTCGCCCGGACTCCCTGATTGTCAATCACTGGGCACCGGAAACGCTGGAAGAGCTGGCCGAGGGCGCGGAGAGCAACGTGGCCCTGATGAGCTATGAGCAGCAGGCCCCGGCGCTGCCGGCCTTCGCCGGGCAGCTCAGCGTGGCGGCGGACGTGGCCACCAGTGACAGCTTTATGGCCCCGGTCAACAGCCAGCTGCTGGGCTACTGGAACACGCTCGACTCCCGCCTCTATAACCTGCGCCATCAGCTGACCATCGACGGCCTGCCGATGACCGTTCCGCTCTATGCCCCGCCGGTTAACCCGACGGTGCTGATGGAGCAGAGCGTGCAGGGCGGCTCGCTTATCAGCGCCTCCTCCGGGATGACGGCGACCATTCCGCCGTACCGGTTCAGCACCATGCTGCAGAGCGCACGTTTTGCCGTCTCCACCCTCAGCCAGTTCGGCCAGACGCTGCTCAGTTACTACGAGCGCAAGGACGCTGCCGGGCTGCAGGAGCTGGACGCCCAGCTGGCGCTGGATATCTCGGCCTACACCCTGACCCTGGGGCAGAACGCCATCGACGCCCTGGACCAGGATAAAACCGTGCTGGAGGCCAGCCGCAGCATGGTCCAGCAGCGCTACGATCACTACTTCGGCCTCTACACCACCGGCGTCTCCGCCGGGGAGACCAGCGCGATGGTCCTGCGCGACAGCTCTGCCGCCTCGATGACCGCCGCCTCACCGCTGATCACTGCCGGGATGGCGATGAGAACCATCCCCAATATTTTCGGCCTGGCAGATGGGGGAGAAGAGGTGGGTGCCCCGACGCTGGCCGCCGGGATCGTGCTGCAGCTGACGGGGGAGATCACCGGCCTTGCCGCCCAGCAGACAGAGATCTCCGAGAGCTACCGCCGCCGCAGCGAGGAGTGGCAGATTATCTACCAGCAGGCGCAGTCGGAGATCGACACCATTAACGCCCAGCTCAATGCCCTGACGGTGCGCCGGGTGGGGGCGGTGACGTCACTCCAGCTGGCCCAGGCCCAGCAGGATAACCTGAAGTCGGCCCTGAACTTCCTGACCACCCGCTTCACCCAGTCCTCACTCTACAACTGGCTGACCGGGCAGCTCTCGGCGCTCTACTACCAGGCCTACGACGCGGTGCTGTCGCTCTGCCTGAGTGCTCAGGCCTGCTGGCAGTATGAGATGGGCGACATGACCTCGACCTTTATCCAGACCGGGGCGTGGAACGACAGCTATCACGGCCTGCTGGTCGGCGAGACGCTGGCCCTCAACCTGCAGCAGATGGAGTCCGCCTGGCTGACGCGCAAC